>Ga0114931_10003236_pt1 | contig 20647 bp, 14 predicted proteins | sample 2SBtaG_FD_89579 | JGI IMG/M metagenome (GOLD analysis project Ga0114931, IMG submission 89579) | Deep subsurface microbial communities from Kolumbo volcano to uncover new lineages of life (NeLLi) - 2SBTROV14_V59a metaG | ecosystem: Environmental > Aquatic > Marine > Volcanic | place: Kolumbo...
ACAGATTTTCACAGATATATGTATCTTCTCAAAATGTAGGGGTAACCCTTGTGACCGTCCGATAGTAGGGACACGCTGCAGCGTGCCCCTACGATGTTGTACCCCAATTTATTGAAATGACACAGATATATCTCAAAAAAATCACGCGAAGTGGTCTCTTCACCGGTGAAAATCCGCATAATCCGTACAGTCCGTGTGCTATTTTTTGAATTTCTTAAAACTGTCCGGTACCAGAATTGAGGTTACTATATTTTCACCAGTGCTTGGATTGGCAGGTAAATCAACGCTGCCATCAATGCCGTGGCGGGGATGGTGAGTATCCACGCCACCAAAATATCATACATAACCCCCCAGCGTACCTGCGATTTTCGTTCTGCAGCGCCGACACCAACAATCGCCGTGCTGACAACTTGGGTTGTGCTGACAGGCCCTCCCAGCAGTGACGCGGTCAAAATGACAATCCCCGATGTGAGCTGTGATGTAAAACTGTGGATGGGGCGGATGCGGTAGAATTTTCCACCCAGCGTGTGGATGATGCGCCAACCGCCGGTTGCCATCCCCAGCGCCATCGAAGCAGCACTGATAGCCACCACCCACACCGGAATGGAGAACGAATCCATATAGCCCATCGTAACCAAACCCATCACAATCATTCCCATCGTTTTTTGGGCATCATTGCCGCCGTGGCTCAATGCCAGCGCAATGGCAGTGGGAATTTGGATGCGTTTAAAAAAGATATTCGCTTTGGGGGTTGCGCCCCGCGCCAGCCAAAGCGTCAGCTTCAGCAATATCATCCCCAAAAAAAAGCCGATGATGGGCGAGGTGAACAGCGCGATGCTGATGGTGAGTATCCCTTTTTCTTGCAAAACGTTCATTCCGCTGCCCATAATGACCGCGCCGATGATGCCGCCGAAAAGCGCGTGCGAAGAGCTGGACGGAATGCCGAAATACCACGTGATGAGATTCCAGATGCTGGCGCTGACAAGTGCGGTCATCACTACGGCGATGGTGATGGCTTGCGGCGCGGCAACATCTGCGCCGATGGTTTTCGCCACGGCGCTGCCCAGCAGAAACGGGCCCAAAAATTCCGATACAGCCACGATGGTCAGTGCCATTCGGGCGGAGATGGCACGCGATGAAATCATGGTGGCGACGATGTTGGCACTGTCGTGAAAGCCGTTCAAAAAGCCGAATAGCAGTGCTAATGCCAAAAATGAGCCGAGTAAAATAGGTGCTGTCATTGATGCTCCGGTGTTGATTCATTAATGTCGGTGGGGGCAGCGGTGCTGTCCAGCACCACTTTACGCCGAAATGCGGTTTCAATCAAATCAACAGCATTGCGCTCAACGCCCCAAATTTCTACCGCCGGATATTCATCGGCGATGAGTGTCAGGTAGAGTGTGTCGTCATCCCAGCGGATGATAATGTCATCCACTGTGGCATTGCGTCCGCGCTCCAGAAATTCCGCCAGCCGTAAAATTGATGCCAGCCGCACCAAACGGTTTGTATCCCCTTTTTCCAGCAGCGATTCAAATTCCAGCGGTGCCGGTTTTCCTTTGCGATGATACCGCACCAGCAGTGCAATTAACGCAATTTCGCGCGGGGTAAACCCCGCCAGCCCGCTGTTGGTGATGAGTGTCTGTGAGTGGCGATGATGGTTGTTGTAACTGATGATTGTGCCCAAATCGTGCAGCACTGCCGCCGCGTCGAGCAATTCCCGTTCGGTGTCGCTATAGCCGTGCAGCGGTGCAAGTTGCTCAAAGGCGCGGCCGGCCAAATACCGCACGTGATTGACGTGATTTTTTTGGTAGTTGTATACCCGTGCCATGTTCAGCACGCTGAACCGCCGAATATCCGCGATAACGGGGTAGGCAAGATGGTCCCAAAAGCCTTCCAGAAAAATCCCTTCGCGCAGCCCGTTTACTGACACTGTCAGCGAATCGGCGTTCAAGCGTGCCATCACCGCTTGCACCACCATTGCCCCTGCCACAATAATATCGGCGCGGTCGGGTTTCAGCCCGATGATTTTTTTCCGTTTGCTGAGCGAGAGTGATTGTAATTGTGCCACCCGTTCGTCCACCGCGGCACGGGAAAGCGTGTATCCGTGCAGGGTGTTCAGCGGATAATTGCGGGCAGCAGCATCCATCTTTGCCAAATTGCGAACTGTGCCGCCAAGTGCCACCAATTGGCTGTTTTTGGCGGTTGCCCACGAAATGGTATCGAGCTGCGCGTCTATTTCTGCACGGATGGCGGTAATTTCTTTTGCGGTGAGCGGGTCGTGGGAAATGAATTTTTCGGTGAGTGCCAGCGCTCCAAGTGGCAGCGCGGTTCCTGTTTTGAAACGCCGATTTTCCACCACACTCAGTTGAGCACTGCCGCCACCGATATCCAGCACAAACCCGTTTACCAGCGGCACTTCATTCAACGCGCCAAGCGTGCCGTAATAAGCCTCTTCTTCGCCCGATAAAATTCGCAGCGACAACCCGATGCTGTTTTCAACCTCTTCGACAAACGCGGCGCCATTGCGGGCTTCGCGCACGGCGCTGGTGGCTGTGGCAATCACTTTGTCAACTCTGCTGGCGGTACAAAAGCGTTTAAAAAGCCGCAGGGTGAACAATGCCCGGGCAATGGCGGCATCGCTCAACCCGGCAGAAGAGATGCCTTGCCGCAGGCGCACCACTTCACGAATTTCGTCAACCAGCCGGAAAGAATAGCCATACACCGTGCTGATGACCACCAGCCGGGCTGTGTTTGACCCCATATCAATGATAGCAATGCGTTGTGGTGATTGATTATTTGCCATTCGCTACTCGCTACCTTTAAAGTTTTTTGACGGCGTTAGCGACGGTTTGCCAATATTTTTCGGCGGCAAATTTTGCCCAATGCGCAGTCAGTTCTGTCTGCAATTGCGAGATTTCTGCCGCGATGGTTGCCGAATATACGGCGACGGTTGTCGCGTCGGCAGGTGGGGGATCTACCGGTTCGGCATCAGCCGGAACAATCCATATGCCAAACTGCAAATAGCGCGATAAGCCTTCGGCAATGGTTGAACGCTGATGCAGCGCATCGAGGTGTTCGGCAAGTTTTTCTACCGGTTTTTCCAACCGTTTTTTGTTCCTGCCTAAAATTTCGCCGAATAGCGCCAAACAGTCATCGTACTGCCCCAGATTATTTAACAATTGTGCAATCTGTTCGGGCGCATTGTTGCCGATTGGATTGATGGAAAGTGCCGCTGCCAAACGCCGATAGAGGCACGCCGGCGCAAACCATCGGGTTTTGGCGGAAATTGTCGGCGGCTTCTGTGGCGGAATTTGCAATCGGGTCGAAAAGTCTTCCATCCACTGCTTGAACGTGTCGTTGTCCAGAAAATCGTTCAGTGCATTCAGCGTTGATTGTTGTAAATGGTACCATTTTTCCCGCAAACCGGTCAAAGTCAGCGAGGTGGATGCACGCAAGAAAGCTTCGGTGTGCTGCTGCCATAGCATCGTGCGGCGCAAGTCTGCCAACAGCGATAGCAGCTCGGTTAGCGGTGCAGTATCGGGTGGGGCATCCGCCGAAAAATCAGCCCACAGTGATTCGATGGCAGTTTGTGTGCCCCGCACGGCGGTCAGCATAGCGCTGATATCTACCGGGCGGTGTCCCAGTCGCGCTGCCGGTTCAAAATATACCATCCGCCGGTATTGCTGCCACAGCAATTTGCGGGCACTTTCGCCGATGGGTGCATCGGGGGTGATGGTTACGGTCGGTGGCGGTGCGGGGTAGATAGCTTTTTCCAGAATGTGTTCGGGGAAAATGCCCACCCCTTCTTTGCCAAACTCGCTGCGCCAATGGCGAACCTGTCGTTCGGAAAGACCGGCGCGCTCGGCGGCGATGATGCCGGATATACCTTCGTCAATTGCCAGCAACGCTTGTGCGCGGCGGCTGTAGGTGTCGGTGCGGGCATTCACGTCGGTGATGCGGGTCAGCACGGTGCGTTCCACCGGGGAAAGTATGCGGTTGGCAGTTGCGGGGGCATCCAGTTGTGCCAATGCCCGCTCAAATTTCGAGCGGGTTTCGGGGTGAAGGAAGAAATTTTCTTGGATAAAGGTTACAATTTTCCGCAAATCGTCTTCGGTGCCGTCTTTGGTCAACTCCACTTCCATTTCGAAAAAAATTGTTTCGGCGGTTTTTAGCGGCAAATGGACTTCATCCAGACTCATTTTGGCGACAATCCGTTCCGCATCGGCGATGCGGTGGGTAATGCGCTTTTGAGATAGGCAAAAGAGAACATCGAGCGTGGCAGTGCCGAGCATTTGTTGCAATTTGCTGTAAACTTCGCTTTGCTGCCAAATGGTTGGTGCTTGCTCGGTGAGTTGGGGCATTAGTTTGGTTTCCACCTCTTCGCGGCGATGGATGGCACCGGTTGCACCGCCAAGCCCTTTCAGCGAGATAATCCAATCGCCGTCATCCTGTTTTCGGCGGCGCAGGGCATATCCGTGGGCAAAGATACGCCGATCTTCGGTGTCTAAATAACAGTCGCGCAGGCTTTTGACCTTTGGGGGCAACACAGAAAATCCGGCCATTTGCTGTAACGCATTTAAATGCGCCAGCACCGTTGCATTTGGCACACTAAATTTTGCTTCTATCTCCATAATCTTGGCTCTCCCTTGGGCAAATTATACGAATGTTGGCGCACAGAGCAAGCGACGATGGGCTGCTCGAATTGACTATTTTTTTGATGCGAAGTATTGTACTGCCGAAATTTCTTCCACGCAGGTGTGTTTATGAAGTTATCCATCGTTATTCCGTGTTATAATGAGATTAACACAATTGACGCAATAATTCAACAAGTGAAGGCTGTTTCGCTGCCGGTTGACCGTGAAATTGTGGTTGTAGACGATTTTTCCACCGACGGCACTCGTGATTTTCTGCAATCACTCGATTCTCCGGAAGTGAAAGTTTTTTTTCACACTGAAAACCGGGGAAAAGGCGCGGCATTGCAAACCGGTTTTGCCAATGCCACCGGCGATATCATTCTCATTCAAGATGCCGATTTGGAGTACGACCCCCGTGAATACCCTAAATTATTACGACCCATTTTGGAGGGCAAGGCGGATGTGGTGTATGGCTCGCGGTTTATCGGCGGCGACACGCACCGCGTGCTTTATTTTTGGCATTCGCTGGGCAATCGCTTTTTGACATTCTTCTCCAATATGTTCACCAATCTGAACCTGACCGATATGGAAGTATGTTATAAAGTTTTTAAAAAAGAAGTGTTGGATGCCATCGACCTTCACGAAAAACGGTTCGGGTTTGAACCGGAAGTTACGGCAAAAGTTGCTCGAATGAATGTGCCCATTTATGAGGTTGGTATTTCATATTACGGACGAACGTATAATGAAGGCAAAAAAATCAGCTGGCGCGATGGTGTCCGGGCAGTATATGTTATTTTGAAGTACGCGCTGCTAAAATAACTACCGTTGCGAACGCAATATTTCCAGCACCGAAGCCAACGCCGGTGGCAGTGGGGCGGTAAAACGCATTTTTTCGCCGGTGAGGGGATGAGCAAAAGCCAATTGATGAGCGTGTAAAAACTGGCGCGGTAATCCGAGCCGGTTTTTTTTGTGCCCGTAAACGGTATCGCCCGCGACAGGATATCCCAACCATGCCAGATGTACCCGAATTTGGTGGGTGCGCCCCGTTTCCAGCGTGATACGCAGCAGGCTGTATTCGGCAAAAGTTTCGGCGACAGTATACCGGGTGCGGGCGGGTTTGCCATCGGCACGCGCGGCGAATTTTTGCCGCTGCTGCGGGTGACGACCCAACGGCACGTCAATGATGCCCTGCGGTGTGCCGGGTACGCCGTGAACCAGTGCCAGATAAATTTTTTCGACGGTGCGGGCTTTGAACTGCGCTTGCAGATCTTTTTGCGCTGCCGCTGTTTTGGCGACAACCATCACGCCGGAAGTATCTCTGTCCATTCGATGAACAATGCCGGGGCGTTCGGCATCCAGCGCGGCTATTGCCGGATACCGGAACAGTAGCGCGTTTACCAGCGTGTCGTTGGTGTGCCCCGCAGCAGGATGTGTCACCAACCCGGCGGGTTTGTTCAGCACCAAAATGCAGTCATCTTCAAACAGAATATCGAGAGGAATATCGGTAGCGACAGGGGTATTCTCGACCGCCGCGGGGAGGGTGATGGCAATTTCCATCCCTGCCGAAAGTTTGGTGTTTGCTTTCGCCGGGCGGCCGTTGACGGTTACCAACCCTTGCGCCGCCAACTGCTGTATTCGGCTGCGCGACAGTTCCGAGAGATGCGCTGCCAAAAATTTATCCACCCGCACGCCATTTTCGGCGCAGATGAAGGTTTTTTTCATTGCCCTGAATTTTGCTGCTGGGCTTTCACATCTTCTTGCCACAGCCAATATGCCAGCAGTGCTACCCCAATTACAATCGAAGCATCTGCCACGTTGAAAATTGCCCAAAAACCGATGTCCACAAAGTCTGTGACCGCGCCATGCTGCACCCGGTACCACATATTGCCCATTGCCCCGCCAAGTTGTAATCCCAAACTGATGCGCATCAGCCACGGCATGTGGGGCGAATTTGCCACATAGTAGACGATGGCAATGCCCACCAAAATCGCAATCACCAGAAAGATATTGCCGCTATTTTGAAAGATGCCAAATGCCGCGCCGCTATTTTGGGTGTGTGAAAAGAGAAGCAGCCGCCCCAAACCGGGTATCGGTTCAACAGATTGATAGAGTGGGATGTAATGGATGACCAGACGTTTGGTGAGCTGGTCAAGCGCAAAAACGATGGCAGCAACTTCTAGCAGGTTCATTATGATGGCAGCGCGTTCACTGCCGTTATGCGATGATTTTGTTTGCAAAATTCAGCCTCGGCTTGGTTAATTTTGTTCCGATTGTACCCAATCATCGGTAAATGGGCAAGGCGCGCCATTGCGAGCCGCTTGTTGTGTCGGTAGTTGCTATTTGCATCAAAACAGGCATAATAATAGCCAAAGTTGTGTCATTTCAATAAATTGGGGTACGATATCGTAGTGGCACGCTGCAGCGTGCCACTACCGGACTGCCACAAGGATTATCCCTATATTTTGAGAAGATACCCAAAGTTTGTGCAAAAAAAGTTTGAGCCAAAGGAGGCTTTTTTATGAGCGAAAATCCGCTGCGCCGCCGAATTTTAGGGGTGGATGCGCTTGTCCCCTTGCTGGATGGTTCGCATGTGCCATATGTCAATTTGGATAATGCTGCCAGCACGCCACCGCTGATAGATGTGATGGATGCGTTGAATGAATTTATGCCGCTCTATTCCAGCGTCCACCGCGGCACGGGGTTCAAATCGCGGTTGAGCACCGAAGCATACGACCGCGCACACGAAATTATCGCCGAATTTGTCGGCGCAGATCCCCAAACCAATGCGGTCATCTTCGGGAAAAACACAACTGAAGCCGTCAATAAATTGTCGTTTCGGATGAATTTTGCGCCCGGAGATGTGGTTATCAGTTCTGTTTTGGAGCACCACTCTGATGATTTGCCGTGGCGCAACAAAGTGACGGTGGTTCACGTGCAAGCCACACCGGATGGGCGGCTGGATGAAGACGATTTCGACCGGCAGTTGGGAAAATATGGTGAGCGGGTGAAACTGGTGGCGATTACCGGCGCGTCGAATGTCACCGGCTTTCTCACACCGGTTCACAGGCTGGCACGCAAAGCGCATGCTGTCGGCGCAAAATTTATGCTTGATGCGGCACAACTTGCCCCGCACCGCCGTGTGGATATGAAACCCGATGACGACCCGGAACACCTCGATTTTGTGGTACTTTCCGGGCACAAAATGTATGCGCCATTCGGCACCGGTGCGCTGGTCGGTCCGAAAGCGTTTTTTCTGCAAAATCCCCCGGAGTATCGCGGTGGTGGCACAATTGATTTGGTGACACCGGATGAAGTTTTTTGGGCGGGAATGCCCGACCGCGATGAAGCGGGCAGCCCGAATGTGCCCGGTGCGGTGGCGATGGCAGTGGCGGCGAAAGTATTGATGGATGTCGGAATGGATGCGGTAGCGGCTCACGAAGCCGAATTGACCGCATACGCGCTGACGCAACTGCGTGATGTCCCCGGCATCAAAATTTTTGGACAGACAGACCCCGCCAAAGTTGACGAAAAGGTGGGGGTCATTCCGTTCAGTATGGATGGCGTGTCGCATTTTCTGCTGGCTGCCATTTTGGGGTACGAAGGCGGCATCGGGGTGCGTAGTGGTTGCTTCTGCGCGCACCCGTATGTGGTGCATCTGCTGGGGTTGGATGCCGACGGTACTGCCGAGTGGCGGCGGCAGATGCTCGGCGGTGACCGCAGCAATATGCCGGGGATGGTGCGAATGAGTTTCGGCTGCTATAACGACCGCTCGGATGTTGACCGGTTGGTCTCGATGCTCTACCGGGTGGCAGAAGGCGATTATCAGGGTGATTACCAGCTCAACCGCACCAGCGGCGAATATACTCCCAAAAATTTCACGGAGGCGTTGACCGGGTATTTTTCTCTGTAAACTTGGAACTAAAAGTTTCAATTAACTCGATTTCTAACTTTTTTCTAACGAATATTTCACCCCCTTCCTACGATTTGATGATAAACTCAACAAGATGGAAGGTTACGGGGGTGAAAATGAATTCCAAAAAATTCCAAAAAATATTCGTGGTGGCCGCGTTGTCATTTGTATTGACAATGGTGGCCACAGTTATTTATGCTGCCCCACTGCCAAAATTCAGCGCGCAAACTGTTATTTTTCCGCTGAATGTATCAAAATCGGCGAACACAGATACGGCGCAGCCCGGCGACACGATTACCTACACGATTCTCATCACCGCACCCGTCACTTCCCAACTGACTAACCTCACTATTTCCGACACGCTCCCGATGAACACCGGATTTGTCGCCGGGAGCGTGGTCATTTCTCCCGATACAGCCGGTGGAATAACCGGCACGCCGCCAAATATTGCTTCCGGCATCACCGTTGCGACAAATTCGGTGGTGTCTGTGGTTTTTGCTGTAACCGTGAGTGAACCGGTAGCCGCCGGAACAATCATCGAAAATACAGCCGCCGTCACCAGCACAGAAATACCGACGGCAACGCTGGTCAGTGCCGCCGTCACGGTGGAAAATGCTGCCCCCGTCGCCAGCGATGGCACCGCAACCACGCCCGAGGATACGGCGGTCAGCGGGACGCTCAACGCCTCTGACGGCAATGGAGATGCCCTGCTGTACACAATTGCCGGTCAACCCGCAAATGGGACAGTCACACTGGGGGCAACGGGAACCCTGTTGTTGCCCGCACAATTCACATACACCCCCACTCAAAATTTTAACGGCGAAGATACCTTCACTTTTACTGCCACCGATGGCATTTCAGCCTCAAATATCGGCACAGTGACGGTGACGGTCACAGCGGTAAATGATGCGCCCGTGGTTGACCCCATCGCCACGCAAAATGTGGCTGAACAATCGCTGTTGACGTTTACCACCACCGCCACAGACCCCAACGATTCTCCCCCTGATGCGCTGACATTCTCACTGCAAAATGCGCCCTCCGGTGCAACCATCAATTCCACCACCGGCGAATTCAGTTGGACGCCGGCCGAAGCGCAGGGTCCCGGCGTTTACACGCCCACGGTGGTGGTTACGGATGGCGGTTCGCCGCCGTTGAGCGATACCACGGTGGTCACCATCAATGTGACAGAGGTGAATACCGCCCCTATGCTCGACCCCATCGGTGATTTTTCGGTGGATGTGGCGGGAACATTAATCTTCACTGCGTATGCCACCGATGCCGATGAACCGTCAAACACGCTGACGTTTTCGCTGCAAAATGCGCCTTCCGGGGCGAGCATTGATTCCACCACCGGCGAATTCAGTTGGACGCCCACAACCGCGCAGGGGGGGCAAACGTTCACTGTCACGGTGATGGTCAGCGATGACGGTTCGCCGGTGATGACCGATACCGAAATCACCCATATCACGGTAGTTAATGTGGCAGATTTGCAATTGTCGAAATCTGGTGCGCCGCTCACTATTACTGCCGGCGAATCAAGCCCTTTGCTGGTTTATACGCTGATTCTGGAAAACCCCGGGCCATCGCTGGCTCAAACCGTCCGGCTCACCGATACACTGCCGGCGGATGTGACATTTTTCAGTGCTGTAACCGATAAAACCACGTGCGAATATTCTGAACCGCAGCAACAAGTTACGTGTGAATGGGTGCAAATCGGCAGCGGCGAGCAAGAAATTATCACTATCATTGTTACGCCTGATGCCAGTGCGCTGGACAGTATCACCAATACGGCAACAGTGACATCTACGACCATTGACCGTTTTCCCGATAACAATAGCGATACGGCGTCAACCACTATTCTCACTGCCGCCGATTTGTCCATCACCCAAAGCGATACCCCCGACCCAACGTATTTGGGCGATGTGGTGACGTATACCGTCACGGTGAATAACAACGGGCCATCATACGCCCGCAATGTGATTGTCACAGATGATATTGTGGGCAGTATGAATATTGTCGATGCTTCGCCGGCGTGTTCAATTTCCGGAAATAGCATTTCGTGCGCGTTAGGAACGATGGTTGTCGGGGCAACAGAGGAAATTACGGTGACAGCCCGGTCAAGCGGACATTTCAATATATCCCGCACGGCAACGGCGACGGCAACTGCCACCAGCGATACCAGCGACCCCAGCAGCAATACGGCAGTCGAAACGACCACCATTTTACCGCACGCAGATTTGGCGTTGGGCAAAACCGCGTTTCCCAACCCGATTGCCGCCGGAGAAACGATGACATACACCTTGGTGGTGACCAATTGGGGGCCTTCTGATGCGTTGGGTGTTGAGTTGACAGACACACTCCCCGCCACGGTGACCGTGGGCGCGGTCAATAGCACGCAATTCAGTTGTTCCGGAACCACAACTATCTCGTGCTCATCGGGGATTTTATATGCCTATACGGTATCAGAGGTGACGATTGTGGTTACGCCGACGCAGACGGGTACGCTGGTCAACAGCGCTTTCATTACCGCGACCACGCCCGCCATCGACCGCGATATGCAAAACAACACCGCTTCGATTGCCGTACCGGTTACCCTGCGCACCGATGTCGGCGTGGCGATGGCCGCTGCCCCCGAGCCGGTCGTCGCGGGGGAAACGATGACGTTCACCTTGACCGCAACCGGTTATGGCCCGTCAACTGCCGATAATGTAATTGTGACCGATATTCTGCCTTCCGAACTGACATTTGTTTCTGCTTCGGCGGGATGCAGTGTTTCCGGGCAGACGGTATCGTGTTTGATGGGTAATTTGGGCACGGGAGATCAAGCCGTGGCGACCATTCAAGCCCGGGTATCGCCGGCGGCAACCGGAATCGTTCTCAATACCGCGACAGTAGCATCCGATTTATTTGATGAAAATACCGCGAACAACACCGCTTCGACATCCAGCACCATTGCCACCAGCGCAGATTTGCGCCTGACGCTTGCCGATGACCCTGACCCCAATTATGGCGGCGGCACGGTGGTGTATGAATTGATGGTGACCAACGATGGCCCGTCAGATGCGCAGGATGTTGTTTTGACCGAAACGCTGCCCGCAGATTTTTCTGTTGCATCGGCAACAAGGTGCGCGATAAGCGGGCAAACGGTAACCTGCGCTGCGGGAACCGTTGCGGCGGGTTCTACCATCAGCCGCACCGTCACCGCCGATGTCGCTCTGACTGCGAACGGGGTATACTCTGCCACTGCCAACGTGGTTTCAACCACCGATGACCCGAATAGCAGCAACGATGCCGCACTGGCAGAGACAACCATCATACCTGCGGCAGATTTGGCAATTTCGCTGACCGATGCGCCCGACCCGGTTACTGCCGGGCAAACGATGGACTACACCCTCACCGTCTCGAATATGCGTCCGCTGGATGCATTTGAAGTGCAAGCAGTGCTGACACTGCCCACCCAAACGGCATTCCAAACGGCTTCGGCGGGATGTACCCTGGCGGCGAACATCGTTACTTGCGATATCGGCACGTTGGGCGCCAATGCGACTGTCAATCAAACCGTCACCGTGTCTGTTGCGGGCGATGCTTCCGGCGCGATGACCGGCACGGCATCCGTTAGCGGCGCACAATCGGAATTAAACCCTGTTGACAACACCGACAGCGAATCGACCACGATTTTGCCTGCCATTGATTTGGCGATTTCGATAACCGATACCCCCGACCCGGTGATAGCCGGACAGTCACTTGAATTTACGCTCACCGCCGAAAATTTGAGCACTCATTCGGCTTCAAACGTCACCGCTGTTTTCACACTGCCATTGCACACAACATTCAATACCGCCGACGCGGATTGTACGGCATTGGGCAGTGTAGTAACGTGTGCTATCGGTTCGCTATCCGGGGGCAGTTCGACGGAAAGGCATATCGAGGTGCAAGTTGCGTCCGATGCAAACGGGGTGCTCGATGGCACGGCAGTCATTTTCGGGGATGAATTTGACCCCGTTGCGGCGAACAATATGGCGGATGCCAGCACCGCCGTCAGTGCCGCCGCCGATTTGACCGTGGCAACTATCGGCGAACCTGAAACGGCGCATATCGGCGAAGTTTTCTCGGTGACATTTGCGATTACCAACGCCGGCCCGTCAATGGCAACCGGCGTGAGTTTCACGGTTACCGTGCCCTCTTCGTTTACCGTGATGACGCTGGCACCATCGCAGGGCACGTGCAGTGGAGTCGTCTGTTCGCTGGGTTCACTGGCGGCGCATTCCACTGCCACCGTGACGGTTGCCGGTGCAAATGATAGTTCCGGCTTGCTGCAGATAGATTCGCAGGTTGGCGCCGATACTGCCGACCCGTCGCCGGGGGGCGAAACCGCGCAAGCGGAAATCTCCATCACCCAATATTTTGTATATTTGCCGATTGTGTTAAAACCGGGTACAAATTTATATATCTTTAACGATAATACCGGTGGCGATGTGATTTTTGCAGTGCGCGGAACCCCTGTGCGCTGTACCGTGCCGAATAACACAACCCAGTTTTGCGGAACTTTTGCCCCGGGAACTTATGCCATCGATGTTATCAGTCAGTGCGGGCCGCCCGCAACCTTTGAAAGAACCTATGCCGCAGGCGATGTGACAACCCGCGTATTTTGCAGGTAACAAACAATGATGCTCAACCCAAAAATGACGACAAACGATTTTTTCGAATATGCCCGTATTTTACCACCCGAAGCGCCATCATACGTGGTTCGCCCCGAGGATGATGCCGTGCTGACAGCGCTCCAAAGCGGACAACTGTGTTGGGTTTCTGCACCGCACCATTTTGGCGCATCGAGTCTGCTGGTGCGTGCGGCACACCAATTGCAATCAAAAGGAATGCACACGGTAATTGTATCGTTTGCCGGCAGCGGTGGCGATAACACCGACCCCGAACAACTTTATTTGCTGGTTTTGCGCCGCTTGAAAAAAGAACTCTCGCTGGAAAAGGATGTCCAGCGCTGGTGGCTGTCACACGGTGATGCGCCGCCGGAACGGCTGACACGTTTTTTGCGCGATGTGGTATTGCGCGCCACAGAAAAGCCGGTGGCTATTTTGGTAGATGGCATCGGCGAAGACACACGCCGCGATTTTGTCTCTGAATTTTTTGCGGTGTTCGCTGCCGCATACAGCGAACGCAAACGTGACCCGCAGTGGGAGCGATTGAATGTGGTGTTTGCCGGACGTGCCATCCCCGCAGATTTCGGTTTCTCCGATACAACGCCGCCATTTGCCGGTACGCACCGGCTGACGCTTTCGGAATTTCAAGCGGAGGCGATGTCCCATTTCCGCGCTGCTTTTCCCGCAGCCACCGATGAAGAATGGGAAGTTGTGTGGCGGCACGTTTTCTCGTGGACACAGGGGCATCCGTATTTAACCCAAAAAGTGCTGGCAGAAATTTCTCGCAGTTGGGATAACCGTTGGACAATCGAGCGCATTGACGATTTGGTTGACACCCTGTTTTTTACCACAGAAATTTCAATCGACCCGAACCTGCATTTTATTTTGAACCAAATTGAAAATGCCCCCAACCGAAAATCGCTGTTGAAATTTTACAACCGCATTCTGGCAGAAAAATCGACGGTTAATGAAGATGATACCGACCCTCGCCAGCGAACATTGGTTGCTTGCGGGTTGGTTGCGGCGCGTGCCGGTGTCCTAAAAGTTAGAAACCCCATCTACCGCCGTGTATTCAATGTGGCGTGGATTAAATCATTTGCGCCCACAAATTGGCGATTTGTCATTGTGGTTAGCCTAATTTTTGCGTGTTTGTTGGCTGGATTGTTGTTCAGTGTTGATTTTCGCCGGCAGGAAAAAACTGCCACACAAGCACGAACATATATCGAGCAGGTGGAGCAAGCACCCGGCGCTACCGAAAAACTCGTCAGCTTGGCAGCATTATTCAGTTTGGGACAGTATAAAGACGAGGCTCGGGAATTGGCACTGAACGACCTTCCCCGCGAAGATTTGTTGGCCATCCTTTCGCCAATGAATCCGGCATCGGTGGAAAAAGAAATCATCATTGTGGTGAAAGGATTGTACTCGGCGCCACAACTGCGCAACGCCGTCGACGCCGATGCTCTGCTTGAAGCGATGCGGCAGCCGCTCTATCAATTGGAAAAGCAAAACTCGACGCGGGCAGTGGAACTCAATCTGGAAATTGGACAATGGCTGCGCGGACGAGAATTTTATAGCAAAGATGGCTTGTACCAGCGCGCGGTTGACTCATACAATATCGCGCTGACGGTAAACAGCCAAAATCCCGGCGTTTATTTCGACAGAGCATTGGCTTATGTCGCATTGGGGCAAGTGGACGATGCCCTGAAAGATTTGAAACACGTGCAATCCATTGACAGTTCATGGCGGGCAGTGATTCAGCAGACTTTAACCGATGACCCGATTCTGTATGCCACCTTATGGAATAATCGGCAAAAATACCCCGATTTGGTGGCATTGGCACCCTCGCCCACCCCGACACAGTTGCCCACTGCCACCCCGGCGATGACCAACACCCCGGCATCGCCGCCCACCGACGAACCACCCATACCCACCGTCACCCCAACATCCACACCTTCCCCTGTGCCGACAGCCACCGCAACGGCTATACCAACAGCCACACATTTGCCGCCGACAGCCACTCCGCGCCGGATTGTTGTTCCCACTGCTACCCGCAGTGCGGTGGAAAACGGTACTTTCCAATTACTGCTCCCCATCACCACCGACCCGCCAACCTATGGCGAAACGGAATTTCGGTGGCGTTGGACGGGTGATTTGTCCCCCGGATATGGCTTCGAAATTCGTGTGTGGGCAGATGGCGAAGCACCGCTTGGCGCTCACGATGCCGTTCAAGACAATCAATCGGGCAATGTGAAGTTTATCGGTGCCAATGAATACCGATTAACCATCAATATCAAAGACGCAGCGGGTGTGCGTCAGCGCAGCGGCGAATATAATTGGGCTGTTGTCCTGATTCAATATCAGCCAACATATAAAGATTTGGGTATCGTTTCTGCCCCGGCACGATTGCGGTTCGATGTGCCATCTTCCGGCGGCGGTAATGGCGGCGGAAGCGGCGGTAATAATGGCAGTGGCGGTGGCGTCGGCATTGAATAAGTGCTAAAATAACCTCGGTCGGATTTTTTAAATCCGAATTTTGGTAAAATATGTTCACTGACATTGGAGGTATTGCCGTGGAACTACTTTCATCTTTGTTGGCCGATTTGCCTGCTGCCACAGTGAACGATGTCTGCGTGGGCGCATTCTGGACAGCAGTGGTGCTCACCGTCAATGGCGAAAAACGGTGCGGGCTGGCTTCTACCCTGCGCAGCGACGAACACCATCGCGGCGGCGGGCCTGCGGTACCGCAGGCGGGACATCTGTTGCAACTGCCGGCAGGTGAACTGGCACAGATGGCAACCGGCAACCGTCCGCCGGCAACTTCCATCGGCATTGCCGCACTGAACGCGCTGGTTCAGCAACCCTCTGACAACTGGCGTGATGTCAACGCCGAAGCGGTGATTGCCCGCTACGGCGCGGCGAAAAATGTCGCGCTGGTGGGACATTTCCCCTTCATCCCCCGCTTGCATCGGCAAGTGGGGCAACTGTGGGTGCTGGAACAGCATCCGCGCGGCGACGACCTGCCCGCTGCCGCTGCCGAAACAATCATCCCCCAAGCCGATGTGGTCGCCATTACCGGCACAACCCTCATCAACCATACCGCCGAAACACTGTTGGCATTGTGTCAACCATCGGCACGGGTGCTGATGCTCGGTCCCAGTACCCCCCTTTCACCCAAACTCTTTCAATTCGGCGTAGATTTAATTTCCGGCTCGGTGGTAGAAAATATCCCCGCCGTGCTGAACGCCGTCAGCCAAGGCGCAAATTTTCGCCAAATTCATCGGGCGGGGGTGCGGTTGGTTACAATGATTGCACCGATGCTGCGGTGATTTTACCTGCATGGCGGCGGGTGGTACAATTACCCTGAAATTCGAAACCTGAAATTTGAAACCGGAGGCAGTTTATTATGGCAAAATATTTAGTGTACATCGAAACCAAAGGCGACTCAACCACCAATCCGGGACCGGTGGCGCATGTGCCATCGCTGCCCGGCGCAACGGCACGCGGCAAAACCATTGACGAGGCGAAAGAGAACATACGGCAGGCTGTCGAAGAATACCTGCGGTTGCTGCGGGGCGTGGGCGAACCGGTTGCTCGGGTGTCCGAAGGGCTGAAATTTGAATTTGAAGAAGTGGATAGCACCACCTTCCCCACCGATTTCGACCCGCTGCATCCCAATGAACTGGAAGCCCTGTTGCGTTGGATGGCAGTTTCGCGGCAGGAATTGGTTGATTTGGTGCGAGATTTGCCCGAAGATGCGTTAACGTGGAAACCGGATGCCGAAAGTCGTTCCATCCGCGATATTCTGTTCCATTTGGCAGAAGCGGATGTATGGTATACCGACCGGCTCAAACAGTGGCCCGAAGCCCCGCTATTCCGGTTGGCAGCGGCGAGAAGTGTCGCATTGGAACGGCTGCGGGCGGCAGCAAATACCGATGCGGAAACAGTGACCACTCACGACGGCGAAGAGTGGACGCCACGTAAAATTGTGCGGCGCATGCTGGAACACGAACGTGAACACATTCAACAGATTCGCGCCATGCTGACGGAAATGCAATCCCAAAAATAACCGCCCCGATATTTTCTGCCCGCGATTTTCGCTGCGTGACGGTGAATACTGCCACTGCACCGGCGACGCGGCATTTGTGGCACTGTCAAACGCTTTCGGCGAAAAGGTACATACATTCCCTGCCGATGCATCGCTGGTTGTTGGGTGAGCGCGCGGGGGTATGTTTTATGTTTTGTGATTGGCAATGGTGGTATGGGCACGTGCCCAACTTATGAAATCAGAAATATCCATTTGCCCAGCTGCAACGGTTAAAAACACCCGTTCTCGTTCATCTACGGTGGCGTTAATGGTAAATCCGTTTAGTCGTAATAGTAATTTCATTGCCAAGTGCCCCACCCGTTTGTTGCCGTCGTTGAATGGGTGGTTGGCAACCAGAAAAAACCCCAACGCCGCCGCTTTTGCGACGATGTCGGGGTATAAATCTTCTCCGTCAAAGGTTGCCAACGGTTGATTTACCGATGAATTTAGTGCCCATTCGCTGTGAATGCCTGGCTTTCCGCCGAATTGTTCAACTGCCTTCCGATGAAGGCGAACCACATCGTCGGTTGTAATGTACTTCATTGTGCCAATCGTCGATATAATTCCGCGTCTTCTCTCAGAAGTTCATTTGCCAAAGTGTCAACTTCTTGCCGGGAAGCATAAACAACCGGTGATGGAGTGGCAGAAATCCGGGTATCGACAACATATGCGGCACTATCAAGTGTGTTATCCCGGATGGATGACGATGATGTCAGTCCGCCCACGTAAACGCCCCCCTCGGATGAAAGTATATAGTTATTTGCCGGTGGTTGTCCCCAGTCGACAACTTTCTCTATGGTCACGATGCTTTTCATTGACCACCTCCTTGAACAAACGGTTTTACGTGTTGTTCAAGATAGTTTTCTACTTGCATTATGTGTCGTTTCGGGTCAAACGCCGTACCGATGGCTTGTGGTTGGAGCCACTTATATTCAACGCTGATAAATATTTTACTTGCATCCGGTAAATACGATTCTATTTTTACCTCTATTTGTGTTGGTTCCGGTTCATTCGGTTGCGGCGGCATTACCAGTCGTAATCCGCCACCCAGTACCGGTCGCCCGAGTGCCCGTAATGACCCTTCCGATTGCCCCAATCGCCTTTCCCATAACTCCCGAAAAGCATGGTCTCGGTCTGCTTCGTATAAATAGCGTAATGTGGCATCACACGCCAAAATTTGTCGTGGTTCTGTCCACGTTTGATTAAATGCCGCGACAATGGCTTCCATTTCTTTGATAATTAGTTCCAAATCTTGTGTCGGTTGCGGCTGTAAAATAAGTAATTGCCCTGTTGGCGGTGCACCAACAATAACCCGAATTTGCAATGGCGGCGAAGCGCGTTCTATGCTGATGCCCGGTTTGTACTTTCCGCCGTCAAACTCTATGCCGTGTACTATTAATGCCTGTTGAAATGCGAGCGAACGTTCGTTGCCAATATCCGGTGGTGGCGTAAGTATATAATTTATACCAACGTGATGAATAATCCCTTCCGGGTGCATTTGATGGCCTCCTATATGTATAGCCATTATACACAACGGTAACCGATTTGCAAAGAAAAATGAAATTTGACGCGATAATATCGCCGCATTATGAGAAAAATGGAGACCCGTTGCTGTGGGATTCGAACCCGCACGCCTTGCGGCCGTGCGAAACGGCGAGGGGGTGATGGGGGGTGTTCCCCCAATAAAAAAACCTTCGCGCGGGGCGAAGGTTGTATGGGGAAGGCGGGATTCGAACCCGCACGCCTTGCGGCACTTGATCCTAAGTCAAGCTCGTCTGCCAATTCCGACACTCCCCCGCAGATACCCCAATTTTAATCAATTCAGCGCAAGTGGCAAACCGTGCCGATATTCATTCCCCTTGCGCCACGTCGAAAATATGCACGCTGCCCGTCCCGACATCGGTGACGAATAGTTGACTCGCTGCCGCATCGAAATACACGCCCACCGGCTGTTGGAACGTTACCCCATCGAGCGTGTGCCACGCATCCAACACCGACCCATCCGGTGACACGTGCTGCACCACTCCCGTCAGAGAGTTGGTCATAAACACCGACCCATCGGGCGCAGCCGCCAAATGGCTGCCATCCAGCGCCACCGGCGCTTCCGTTTTCCACACCCCCAGCACATTTCCCGCCACATCGAGCCGCTGCCAGCGGTTGGCATTCGCCCCTTCGGTGATGATATATCCCCCGAATGCGTCGCGCAGCACGTCCACCGGCTCATTCAACTGTCCCGGCGCATCGCCAAACGTGCCCAATGTACCCTGTACCGTGCCATCCAATCCCGCAAAAACGATATTCCCCGTGCCGGTGTTGGCTATCGCCAACGTTGCCGACCCATCGGAATTTTGCAGCAGCGACAATCCGCGGGGGTGATACAGTTGCATTTCCGGTGAGCCGATGGCACGCAGGAATGTGCCGTCTGGCGCAAAGCCATATACCTTTTGGCGGCTCGAATCGAGTACCCATATCGAACCGTCATCCGCGCGGACAACCGCCAACGGTTCCAAAAATTCACCATCCGGCGTATCTGTCCATGTGCCGAGCGGCGCACCGTCCGGTGCAAAAAGATGTACGCCTGCCGCGCCCGTGTCTGCCACAAAAATAGTGCCATTCGCGCCGACCGTGACATCTCGCGGTGAGCGCAGCCCGTTCGCCAGCGACAGCCGGTGGGTCAGCGTTACCGGTTGTGGTTGGATGGTGGCGGTTGGAGCGGCGAATGGTTGCCAGCCTCCGCCGGTCGGTGGCAGAAGATTCTCGGAGGGAATGGGGCGGGGGATGGTTTCACCGGGGGGTATCCACGCCAAATGTATCTGTGAGCGGTTCAAATTGTCCACAAAAGTGATTTCGATGGGATGCAACCCTGCCGAAAGGGAGAGTACCTGCTCAAACGGCACATTTGGCACGTTGGTGTGCAGTACCGATTCCCCGTCCACGCGCAGTTCGGCTTCGCCCACCGACCGCAGTTGCAGGTGGTAAATGCCGGTTTGCGGCACAATCAGCGAGCCATGCCAGCGCACGCTGTACGGACGCGGCAGCGGCGTCAAATGAAAATAGATGTCTACCAACGGGTCGATGCGTGCTAATGCGGGTGTTCCATTCAGGTTAGGGCCTGCAAAATACTCGCCGAGCAATCCGTGTGCCGAAACGGGAGGCACATACAAAAATCGGCGCGATATTGCCGCCAGCGTGCCGCCGGGGGGTTCCCACTGCAATGAAAATGAGGGTGTGTCGGCGGAAAATGTCGCTTGCGCTCGCAGATGATGATTGCCCTGCGCCAATGTGTATCGTGCCGATTGATTGCCTGCTCCGTTCAGCACGGGAAACCCGTCAATTTCCAGCGCAGTTTGAGCGGTGGAAGCGA
>Ga0114931_10003237_pt1 | contig 20646 bp, 19 predicted proteins | sample 2SBtaG_FD_89579 | JGI IMG/M metagenome (GOLD analysis project Ga0114931, IMG submission 89579) | Deep subsurface microbial communities from Kolumbo volcano to uncover new lineages of life (NeLLi) - 2SBTROV14_V59a metaG | ecosystem: Environmental > Aquatic > Marine > Volcanic | place: Kolumbo...
CTCTTTGAAATGGTTGAATTGATTTATCAGGATATATTCAACCATGGCGATATTAACCCATTGATCGCCCAGGGCATGACAGTAGTGATTCTCCTTGCTAGTACCGGCCAATTATACTTTACAATTCTTAAGGCAATGCTGTTGGTAAATTCCTGAAAGATTCGAAATGGTAATAACAGAAAAAACATTTGAAAGATTGCCTTCTGACAAAAGGCGCCGTTTTTTATCGGAAGCCTATAAGGAATTTTCACTTCACTCTTACGAATCGGCATCAATAACCCACCTGGTGAAGAACCTCGGCATAGCGAAAGGAAGCGTTTACCAATATTTTAAAGACAAGCAGTCCCTTTATTTGTATCTAATTGATGATGCTTTTAATCAAGTAGAACAATTGCTGGATAAAACATGTCCGGTTTTAACAAATTTCGGATTTCGGGATTGGTACGAAAATTATCTTATGGTTTACTTAAAAATTCTGTTAAGTTTTCCTATTTATGGCATCTTGTTTGATAAAAACCAACACGAAACTTCTACAAAGATTAAAGGTCATTATTTACATTTACTGGGGGAAAAAAGCATGCTTCAAAGGACAATACAATCTTTACCAGAATTATCACTTTATGAAGTAACACAATTAAAATCAGGCCCTCTTTTTCTCTTCTCACTACTGGTTGAACAATCCGGCCAGGATATTGAAGTCTATCTTGAAAGTGGTGCTACCCTCGAATTGCCAACAGAAACGATCCTTGAATTATGCGATCAATTTGTGCACCCTTTACCTATTTTCGATACTTAGCCTTCCTGTTCTATACTGTGGCTTGACAGTCCCCGGAAATTATCAGGTTGCCGATTACGCTTTGCACTGATGATTTTACTTCTAAGCACATTAACTTTTTCGTCATGTTTACTGAAATTCAAAGGATACCAGATTGATGGTTTGAAGTAAATAGTCATACCAATTTGGGTAGGTACAATCAGGTTGATTTTATACAACCCTCCAAGGGAGGTAATTTCAACAGATGCTATATCATACATTGGCACCTGTACCTCATATCCATTGTGGGTATAATAGACAAACTCATTATCAAAAGAAACATCCCTCAACCTGCTCATCACCCGGTGGAGAAATAACATGGGCATGTAGATATAAAAAATAAGCTGAATACCACGAATCCAGGTTGAGAACAAAGACAGTGTGAGACAAGCGCCAGCAATACCCAGATTAAATACCCACAGAAAAATGTTATGAGTTGTTAAATGCTTTGTTGTAATAGTTGCAATCCTGGACATCGAATGACTATTAAATGATAGAACAGAAATATACCAATATGGTCTAGTTAAATTACCAGTTATCCACCGAATTCAGATTGGTTTACTTCAAGCTCCCTGAGAAGATCGCATTAAACAAGAGCTTATAACTAGCCCTGGGTTGACCTCGGAATTGAGGACGAAATCCAAATAAAATCACTTCGCCCTGCCCCAGGCCAACCTTCATCATCGCTGCTTTGCCTTTGAGATACTTGTTTTGTCCTTTTGCCCATCCGCTCATCAGGATGTCCTTGTCTGCATATCGTACAATGGTAGTAACATCCGGTTTGGGCGCCATTTTTGTTTTCTCGTTACCACCCTCTCCTTTTCTCGACATCAGCACCATTTTAAAGGCACGGCTTCTTGAAAACGAGGCGGCTATTTCAGGTTGCACACCATATCCAAGGGGTTGGTTGGTATCTACATTTGCCCGAACCAGGGAACCTGGAATAAAAAACTGTTTGCTGCTTAACCTCGATATAACATTTGAAACAGGTAATCCAAATTGCTGAATAGCATAATCCGAAGCCGCATCGAGAGTGATCAACGTTCCTCCTTGCTCTACAAATTTCTTTAGTTGAAGCGTACCTTGCAATCCAATTCCTCCTGTAAAATGGTCAGGGTAAGTGTTTTTTTGATAGCCATTCAATATCCCTCCGGGTCTTTGCGATGGAATGATGATGGCTGAATAGATCGTAAGGTCCTTGTCTCTTATGTCTGCATCATGCAGGGTATCGATATCAAAATGATGTTGTTCAAGCACCCATCGAGTCCAGCCTTCGTCAATATTGGCTCTCCAGCTTTTATATATACCGACTTTAATTTTACTGATCTCATAAGATTTCACTCCCGGGTCACTTTCCAAACCCTGGAATGAGAGGCCTTGATCGGTTAGAGCAGCTTCAACAAGATTATCAGCAGCTTCAGAAGAAAGAAAAATAAAACTCCCGGGCTCAAATTTTCTCTTATCAAATTGCATGGTTGATTCTGAGATTTTCACCTTAACTCCTGCAGCAAGGAGGTCATTAACCAGGGCATAACTTTTATTCTCATGATTACTCAGAACATAGCCAAAGCCATGATCTCCCCATATTTTCCCTTCAGGTGTAGAGATCTGAGTCAGAGGTTCGGTCTTTGCTTTGAACTTATCCTTGGTTCGCACCACTTTTACCCCCATTTGCATGGGTAACGTCCAACCTGCCAGATCATATGGAGGAACAGGAGGACCTCCAGGATACTGGTATTGATCAGGATATGACTGTTTTGTCATCAGGTCTTCCAGATATGGCCTAAAAGCCTGGCCTGCATATATGATAGTTGTCCCTGCCGGATATGACTTTCCTTCGACTTCAAATTTCCTTGTTGCCTGTGAAACTTCAACCCCACCTTGCAATAATATGCTGACAAGGTTATCGGCTTCTCCCTGATCCCATTGATCAGGAGGGATGATATAAGCGAAAGCTACATTCTTCCCTTGCATGGTAATCTCATCATGGCCCATCAAGTACATATTCATCAGCAGGTCTTGCCGACGATCTGCAGCGTACGCCAGTATCCCCATAGAAGCTGTGATCATATAATCGACAGCATCGCGAAAGTGTGATTCACCTCCCTTCCAAGGATAGGGATAAAAGATCTCCGTACCATCAGAGGTGACCCCTCCTACAGACTTGGGGATAGAATCAGGGTTATAATAACGTGGGCTTGGGGTTCGGTGTGCAGTCTCCGTGAGGATTCCTATCTGGTTATGATAATACGGGGCGGTACGCATTCCGCCATTCCACCACATGCTAAAATTTGTATGTGAAATGACACCAGGCATTTTTTTTAGAGCAAATCGTTGTGCCATAGCTGTACCCACAAGGTTTACACCGGTGGTGACCCCGGGATTTATGTTTGGGTTTACTGGACTTCTAAAGGGAGGCAGGAATATTCTTGCCCATGCCGGAGATGTCTGATGATGATTATGGACAATCTGAGGATACCATTCCTGATTCAGCACTGTAGATGCTGCCCTGGTTTCAGGCATATTGGCCATAAACTAGTCCCTGTTATTATCGTGCCCCACATACTTCTGATACAAAATAGGAGGATAGGTGGTTTCATACGGTGTGCCCAGGTTATGCTTGTACCAGCTGGCAACAATATCCAGTCCGTCGGGGTTGATCTCCGGGCAGAGTAAGATGATAACGTTATCGCGTATGTGGTTCATCTCTTCACTATTTTCCGCCACTAACCGATAGGCCAGTGCTGAGGTCATCTGACCGTGGGCCATTTCAGTCGCATGCATCCCTCCATCAATCCATACCACAGCCTTGCCTTGTTTTGAAAGTTCACTAGCTTCATCTTTCGTGATTTTTGCCCTGGCTAGACGAGAGCTAATGTCTTTCCATTTATTCAGATCCTTTAAATTCTCTGGAGAAGAAATAAAAAATAGCTTAATCGGTTTACCCATAACAGATTTCCCGATTTCTGTAAGCTGGACACGGTCAGAAGAAGCAGCAAGTTTGTCATAATAGGTAAGCATCTGGTCATAAGTTGCTACTTTATAGTCATCGCCTACCCGGAAGCCATAGACATCTTCAGGTTTAGGAATCTGCGCATAAACCAGTGTGCCAAAAAGTAAGAGAAGTAAGATTGAGGTAAGATTTTTTTTCATGGTATGTTATTAGATTTTGCTCCCGAAGTTACATGGACTTCGCATATTTTTTGCCGTAATTTACGTGAAAGGCATTGACATGACGATTCATATTTCTGCGTCTTCCAAAGATATCGCTGATACTGTTCTACTTCCCGGCGATCCACTTCGGGCCAGGGCCATTGCTAACGAATACCTTACAGAAGTGCAGTGTTACAACCAGGTTAGAAATATGCTTGGCTTCACAGGATGGTATAAAGGAAAAAGGGTTTCCATTCAGGGAACGGGGATGGGCATACCATCGCTGCTGATCTACACCAATGAATTAATCGACCTTGGAGCCAGACGTCTTTTACGTGTAGGAACATGCGGAGCTTACCAGGCTCACCTGCATATAGGTGACATCATTTTGGCTATGTCAGCTTCGACAGACAACAGTATAAACAAGCAAATCTTTGATCATATGGATTATGCTCCAGGCGCCAGCTTTCCGCTGCTTTACAGAGCCTACCAAAATGCTCTGGAAAAGAAGATGAAGGTTCATGTAGGCAACATTTTGTCGAGTGATTTGTTTTACCAGCAGGATGCCCGGTGGAAACTTTGGGCAGAATACCAGGTGCTTGGCGTTGAGATGGAATCATCGGCACTCTATACCCTGGCTGCAAAAAAGAATATTGAGGCTCTTTCCATCCTCAAAGTAAGCGACAGCCTGATCAATGGAGAACAAGCGCATGCCGATGATCGACAATCCCATTTTCATGATATGGCCGATCTGGCACTTTCTTTATGTTGAATGAATGGAATTGAAATAAATGATGTTTTATCCCTGGATAAAGGCAACTCTGGAATTAATTCGCTTTTTTTTAACTATTAATTCCGTTAATTTTCGGCAGTGTATATGACTAAATATTATCGAAGCGTCAACAAAAAAAGCTCCTGGTTATCAGAAGCTCTTCGTCGTGGTGATGAGTGGGCTCGAACCACCGACTCACGGATTTTCAGTCCGATGCTCTACCAACTGAGCTACATCACCGGAATTTGGAGGCCCAAAGGTAACATAATAAGCAGTATGTAGCCAAACAATTTAACGTCATTGAGATGATCTGATAATTACATATAATTCTATGCCTTATCTACAACAAATTGCCTTTTTAACTACCCTATTCGTAGCCATTGCATTGTTGGTAAGGAGAATCAATTTTATCAGGAAAGGGATTAAACTGGGCAGGGCAGAGACGATCAACGATCATCGGCCACAACGTTGGAAAAATATGATTCTTTTTGCCTTTGGACAGCGAAAAATGTTTAAACGACCTATCCCTGCTTTTTTACACCTGTTTATATATGTAGGATTTCTCGTTATCAACCTAGAGGTTTTAGAGTTTGTAATTGATGGTCTGGCAGGAACTCACCGCATTTTTGCTCCATATCTCGGAGGGTTGTATAATGTATTAATGAACCTGTTTGAGTTCCTGGCTATGGCCGTGTTTGTATCATGTATTTTTTTCCTTCTGAGGAGAAATGTACTCAGACTCGGAAGATTTCATAAAGCCGAAATGACCTCCTGGCCCAAGCTGGATGCCAATCTCATTCTGATTATTGAGATCCTGCTCATGGTCGCCATCCTAAGTATGAATGCCACGGATAGGATATTGCAAAATCGGGGAATTCACCATTATCTGAATACCGGAAATTTATTTTTCAGCCAATGGCTGATTCCTTTCTTCAGCGGTCAGAGGGATTCTGTACTCATAGTATTGGAACGCAGTTTTTGGTGGTTTCATATTGTCGGAATTCTTGGTTTTGCCGTGTATGTCACCTACAGCAAGCATCTCCATATTTTCATGGCTTTCCCCAATACCTTCTATGGAAGCCTGGAACGCCCCGGGAAGTTAACAAATATGGATACTGTGACAAATGAAGTTAACATGATGCTTGGTGGCCAGTCGTCCGAGTCAAGCGCTTCCCCTACAGAGGATCCAGGACGCTTTGGAGCCAGAGATATTACAGATTTGTCATGGAAGCATCTGATGGATGCCTATACCTGTACGGAATGTGGCAGATGCACCTCCGAATGCCCTGCAAACATTACAGGTAAAAAATTATCACCAAGGAAAATAATGATGGACACGCGTGATAGAATGGAAGAACTATCCCGGAATGGAGACTCAGGTAGTAAGGAGAATTATTTGCTTGGAGGTTATATCAGCAAAGAAGAAGTAAATGCCTGTACTTCCTGTAATGCATGTGTTGAAGCTTGCCCGGTATTAATAAATCCTCTTTCAATCATTGTGGAATTGAGGCGATATATTTCCATGGAAGAAAATGGATGTCCAGCAGAGTGGAATGCGATGTTCCAGAACATTGAAACCAGTTTTGCCCCCTGGAAATTTGCTCCTTCCGATCGATTCAAGTGGGCCGATAATTTAAATACAACGAATAATTAGATACATTAATGTCCGAATCATCAAAAAAGGTCCTTACCATGGCTCAGATGTCAGCTTCCGGTGAATCTCCGGAGGTGTTATTTTGGGTAGGCTGTGCAGGATCTTATGACGAAAGATACAAAAAGGTTACGCTTGCCATGGTACAGATACTTCAGAAAGCAGGAATAAATTTTGCTGTTTTAGGAGAAGAAGAAACGTGTACTGGTGATCCGGCAAGGCGATCCGGCAATGAGTTCCTATTTCAGATGCAGGCCATGGCCAATATTCAGGTACTCAATGGCTATCAAATAACAAGGATCGTAACAGCATGCCCTCACTGCTTCAATACCTTAAAAAATGAGTATCCGGAATTGGGAGGTAATTACGAGGTGATGCATCATTCGCAATATATTCAGTCGCTCATTGATAATGGGAAAATCAAGATAGAAGGAGGTGGTTTCCAGGGAACAAAAATTACATATCATGATTCTTGTTATCTTGGACGAGCCAACGGAATTTATGAAGCTCCTCGCAATGTTATTGAAGCGTTGGATGCCGATCTGGTCGAACTAAAAAGATGCCGGAGTCACGGATTATGTTGTGGGGCGGGTGGAGCACAGATGTTTAAGGAAGCTGAACCAGGCCATAAAGAGATTAATGCGGAACGTACCGAAGAGGCCCTGGAAAGTGGAGCAAAAATAATTGCCTCTGCATGCCCGTTTTGTATGACAATGTTATCTGACGGCGTGAAAACGAGGGAACAGGAAGAGAAGGTTTCTGTACTCGATATTGCTGAACTAATTGCAAAGAGTCAAAAAAAGCAAGGCTGAGCATTAAGTGGTCGCTGATGGCACAACTCCCTATATTTGTAGTAAGTAGGTCAACATAATTATTCAATATTTCGTATTGTATTAACACGTAAGGAAATATGCTCATAAATTTCTCATCATTGCCAAAATCGTCCAGAATATGGATATACCAGGCCAACAGGGAACTGACAACGGCAGACATAAAAATGATGGAAAAAAATGCTGCTGAGTTTTGTGAAAACTGGTCGGCTCATGGTCACGATCTCCAGACTTCATTTAAAATATTGCATAATATGTTTTTAGTGCTGGCAGTAAATGAAGATGCAGCCCTTCCGTCAGGATGTTCTATTGATGCCTCCGTTCATTTTGTTAAGGAACTAGGGACATCGCTTGGAATCGATTTTTTCAATAGGACCCATGTGGCGTTTCTACTTAACGATGAAATATATGTAGAAGCCTTACAGGTACTAAAAAACAAGATTGGTAGTGGCACGATCTCTTCTTCCACCCCTATGATCAATACGACGGTTAAAGATGTCAGAGAATTTGAGACCAAGTGGATCATTCCTGCTGGAGAATCCTGGATCAAACGATATTTTTAAATGTACCGTTTTTTATTTCTTATATTGGTCGTGTTTACAGGAAGCCTTGCTTCGGCACAGAGCATGAAGAAGGCGAATAAAATGCAGAAACGTGGGGAGTATCAATTAGCCATTGCCAAATACCAACACTATCTAAATAATCCAAAACTTAAAGCAGAGTCAAACTTTCAGATTGCGGAAGCTTACCGGCTTTCCAACCGGCTGAAGCAGGCAAAACCTTATTATGAAGCAGCAATAATAAACGGATATAAAGGCCCTGAACCCTATTACTACCTTTCTTATGCCTTGAAGGAAATCGGAGATTATGCAGGGGCAGAAAAAGAATTGAACAAGTTTTTGAGAGTGGCTGATGACCCTGAAATGATTGAAAAAGCCAACATGGAGCTAGATAATCTTGCTCAATTGGTGATCATTAGCGAAACAAAAAATTACTACCGCGTGAAGAATTTAAAGAATATTAATACTTCTTCAGCTGAGTATTGCCCCGTATATAAAAATGGCAATTTGTATTTCACCAGTAACCGTCAAGGAGGGAAAACTTATAAGGCCACAGGAACAGGATTTACTGATCTCTACAGCGTTCGAACTAAAGGTGCACGTGTGGACACCTCCAGTATAAAAGCCCTGGATCAGGTTATCAATACCAGCAATGCCAATGAAGGGACCATTGCCTTTTCGCCTGACGGAAAAACCATTGTTTTTGCCCGGGGAAATACCGGTAAACGAAAAGGGACTGCCGATGTAAACTTGCTTATCTCCCGATATCGAAATAAGTCATGGTCCACCCCTCGTATCCTGTCTATCAGCAAAGCTGACTCATGGGATTCTTCTCCTGCGTTTAGTAGGGATGGCAGGACGCTGTATTTTTCTTCCAATAGAAAAGACCCTAATGCACAAGGGGGGCTCGATTTATATTCAGCCCGCTTAGATCCCAGAGGAAGGTTTGCCAAAGTAAAGAATCTGGGCCCGGAAGTGAACACCCCTGGAGACGAAATGTTTCCCTATGTGGCCAATGACGGAACACTTTATTTTTCATCGACAGGACATGCAGGCTTTGGTGGGCTTGATATCTTCAAAGCACGAAGAAAAGCAGGTCATATAACAGTAACAAACCTGGGTAAACCTATGAACTCCAGTAGTGACGATTTCGGGATTTTCCTTTTTAAAGTCGATCGTGGATTTTTTACGTCTAATCGGCCAGAGGGAAAGGGAGATGATGACATCTGGACGTTCGTCAATGATGACCCGAATCTAAAGACCGTAAATTATTTTCTTGAAGGTATTACGAAGACCCACGATGAAAAAGACAACACAGATGTCCTGGATGATGTCAAAGTACTGTTGCTTGATTACCAAAACAATGTTCTTGATGAAACGGTTACCGGTAAAGACGGACAGTTCAACTTCAGGGTGTATGAAAACGAAAACTATGTCCTTCTGGCTGAAAAGGAAGGCGCAGATGCAGCTGATTATTATGTAACCCGGATGGAATTTAGTACTATCGGAAAAGCCGTGCCACAAGAAGAGCTGAAAGACCTAATTACCAATATCACCTACGATACCCTGATGTTCCTTGACAAGATTGTACTTAACAAGGCTATTGTACTTGAAAACATATATTATGATTTCGCCAAATGGAATATTCGCCCGGATGCTGCTCAGGAATTAGATAAACTGGTCGCTTTGTTAAAAGATAATCCGGACATTACCATCGAATTAAGCTCTCATACAGATAGTGTAGATACAGAAGCCTACAACCAGCGCCTTTCGCAACGTAGAGCGGAGAGCGCTGTAAACTACATCGTTTCTGCCGGAATCGATCGTTCAAGAATAACTGCCAAGGGGTATGGAGAGTCGCGGCCTATAGCTCCTAACACCAACCCCGATGGAACAGACAACCCTGAAGGTCGCCAGAAAAACAGGCGTACAGAATTTAAAGTAACAAGTTATAATAAATCTGAGCACAAAAATGACCTGAATAAAAACAAACCTAACCAGCAGGAATTTGAAGAGGACAAATATTTTAAGAATGTGAAGGACGACGGAAACAACAACCTTTAACCCGCATTATTCATCACACTTCCAAGAATAACGATTTAAAATGGTTGATAACTATTGATTATTAATTACTTATGAAAGGGTTAACCCTGCATATTGCCTAATGTTGAACCTCCATATTTGGGTAATATGTTTTTTATATATAAAGTTTATCTGAAACCTAATGAACAGATTATCAATAATTTAACATTTGGCAGCCCTTTGGATGGAATATTCTAATGAATTTTCCGGGTTAATAATTATCTTCAAGTTTCTGATCCACTTTCTATTCGAAGCCTTGTTTTATCATGTCACCTTCAACAAATAAAAACTTCATTATCATAAATGTGAGAACAATAGATATTGCTCACGGCTCATTGCTACCTTTGTTCATATGAGCAATCGATATGCTGAGCGAGGGGTGTCCTCCGCTAAGGAGGATGTACACCAGGCCATTCAAGACATAGATAAGGGACTGTATCCTGGTGCTTTTTGTAAGATTGTTGAAGATAGCCTGGGTAATTCACACGAGCATTGTCTGGTGATGCATGCAGATGGGGCAGGTAGTAAATCGTCTCTTGCTTACATCTACTGGAGAGAGACCGGTGACCTCTCTGTATGGAAAGGTATTGCCCAGGATGCCATCATAATGAATACGGATGATCTGCTCTGTGTGGGTGCTACCAACAATATCATTCTTTCTTCTACGATAGGCAGAAATAAGAAATTGATTCCCGGGGAGGTGTTAAAAACTATCATCGAAGGCACAGAAGAGGTACTTGAGATGCTCAGGTCGCAAGGCATGGGTATCATTAGTACCGGTGGTGAAACAGCAGACCTGGGAGACCTGGTCCGTACCATCGTTGTTGACAGCACCGTGGCTTCGAGGATGAAACGTGAAGAGGTCGTTACAAACAAGAACATTGCTCCGGGTGATGTAATTGTGGGACTATCATCTTTTGGACAAGCGAGTTACGAATCATCTTACAATGGAGGAATGGGCAGCAATGGACTTACCTCTGCCAGACATGAAGTATTCAGTAGCATTTATGCAGAGAAATATCCGGAAACCTACGATCCGAACATTTCCAGCTCCCTGGTTTACACGGGACAGCATCGTGTAGATGAGCTCCATGAGGAGACTGGACTTGATTACGGGAAACTGGTATTGTCGCCCACTCGTACTTACACTCCCGTAATAATCAACTTGTTAAATGAGTTGAGGTCGGAGATTCATGGGATGGTCCATTGTACGGGCGGTGCACAAACAAAAGTGCTTCATTTTATAAAAGACCTACACGTTATCAAAGATAACCTGTTTCCTACTCCTCCACTTTTTCAGATTATCCAGACATCATCGAATACCTCCTGGCGTGAGATGTACCAGGTGTTCAACATGGGCCACCGAATGGAAATTTATCTGCCTGAATCTTGGGCCGACAAAGTGATTGAAATAGCAGGTTGCTTTCAGGTAGATGCCAGGATCATAGGACATATAGAAAAAGCTACAACAAACAAACTCACCATCAAATCTGAAAAAGGCAATTTTGTTTATAGCTGAAAGTGTAACTTCTAAGTTAGAGGTTATCTTCTGTAAGGACAATCCTTTTCATAAAGAGGTCGTTGAGGTCGACAGGATTCTTCGTCTTCCATAAGATTTTCTCTAATTCATCAGTTTCTTCAAATCTTACGGAATAGGTGATATTAATTACTTTTTGGAGTGCCTTTTCAGCATCAGGTTTTGAGATCAGACCTTTTTTCAGTTGTTTTTTATAGTATTTGTCCAGCTTTTTAAGTGAATTATAGATGGCCGGTTTCTCCGTAGATCTGGCAGGAGTGGGATTCATAGGAGTAGGCGCAGGAGTGTATGTATAGCGATCAAGCAATACGGTCAGCTCCTCAGTGAATTTAGGTCCCAAATAATGCTCTGGCCCATAAACCTGAACCTTCTCTTCAGAAATTTCCTGAGATTTATCTTCAAACTTAAATACCTTCTGATTTTGACCAAATGCGTAAAATCCCACGGTGAGTACAAGTGACAGGCTTAATAAGTACTTCATGACATACAATTTATATTTGAATTCAACAACTAATTCAAATCAAGTCTCCCTTCAGAAAATCAGAAATTCCTAAGAATAATATCCTTGATAATACTGATTGAAGGTAGTTTTTTCATCATTTTTAAATTTAATTCTGCAAAATTATAATCACTATTTCATTTTATACAAGACCTTTAGCAAAGAAAATTTTAATTCATCAGAATGTTTTATGATTTCTTTTGATGATAAAGTAAAATACTGAACAAGGTGAGGGGCCTTAAAGTGCCAAAAAATGTCTGTATTTCCTGGGATTGTCACTTTAATGACAGACTGAAAGTCTGGAAGTGGTTCAAATATTAATCAAGACTTATAAGCAGGGGTCTATGATCTGAAATATCCATGAAATAGTTATGATTACATTGATCTAACCGTAAAGTCAAAATAAAGTTAACATGATCAAACAGTTCATTAGTGATCAACATATGATCAATATGACTCGGCCAGGAAGGATAGGACCACTGATCTTCCGAACCAATAGCGATAGACTTGTCTGCAAATGAGTAATTCAACGAATCAATAAGGAACTCTTTAAACACTGAATTCGATACGTCTCTGCCAATCTCATCATTGAAATCACCAATTACCATTACAGGATCATCCGGCCAATGCTGATCTATGTACTCCTTCAATAAACCGGAGGCCATACGACGTCTCTCCTCGTTTTCGGTGCCATCGCAACATTTAAGATGTATATCAATTATGTAGGTCTGTAAGCCATTCTTAGACTGGATCCGGCATACCAGTGGAGCACGTGGAAATACATATGATTTATCAGTATAAATATCAAATACTTCCATGAAGTTTATTTCTTCTGATTTGTAAATAAAACCAAGACTTAATGGCCCTCGCTTAATCATCTGCCCTTCCCAGCCATTGATTTGACTCACCAGTGTATCAAATTCCAGTTCAGAGGTGATCTCCTGAAGAGCAACAACATCAGCGTCAGCCATACCGATGATTCTTGTTACAGCGGGTATAGTACGTTCGGTTAATGGAAATTTTTCCAGATTCCAGGTCATCACCTCTAAAGAGCGTTCAGAAACATCAGTAAGGCACGTGTGATAATCAATATCAGCCGGTCCGGGAGCTGAGCTACAAGCCATCAGGAGCACCAAGACGAGAATACAAGTAATTCTACTAAACACTTGGACCATAAGGGGTAAAATTACAACCAATCCTCGGATCAAACGATCTTCACAACATTGTCTGATTCGCTATCTTTACCATTCCTGTTATATCTAAGACCCCTATAATGAAGCAATTGTCAACTCTTCTTCTATTACTGGTCAGTCAACACATTCTTGCTCAGGTGGCCTTCCAGGATTCCAATCTTCCCATAGTGGTGATTGATACAAAGGGGAATACCATCATAGATGAGCCAAAAGTTGACGCACATTTAGGTATAGTAAACAATCCTGGTGGGCTTAATTCCATAGATGATCCATTCAATGAATACAATGGCAAGATTGGAATAGAAATCAGGGGGTCAAGTTCTCAGTTCTTATTCGATAAAAAATCTTTTGGTCTGGAAACGAGAGATAGTACAGGAGCTAATCTAAATGTTGGATTGTTCGGATTTCCTCCGGAAAACGACTGGGTCCTTCATGGACCTTATAGTGACAAATCATTGATTAGAAACCTTTTGGCCATGCATCTGGCACGTCAACTGGGGCATTATACGCCGCGGACCCAACTATGTGAGTTGGTAATCAATGGTGATTACCGGGGAGTTTACCTGTTCATGGAAAAAATAAAAAGAGATAAGGGAAGGGTAAATATCAGCAAATTAAAACCTGATGAAATCACCGGTGACAATCTGACCGGGGGTTACATCATAAAATTAGATAAGTATGACGGTGGTAACTCGGGTAAAGGATGGTCTTCTCCTTTTCCTCCCAACAATGCGTTGCCGGGTAAAGAAGTATTCTTTCAGTTTGACTATCCAAAAGTTGATCAGATCGTGCCACAACAGGAGGAGTACATCAAATCTTATGTTTCTGATTTTGAATGGGCCTTAAAAGGGACTGGCTTCCGGGACCCGGAGAGAGGCTACCCCTCCTTCATTGATGTGTCTTCATTTATAGATTTCCTGATTGTCATGGAAGTCACTCGCAACGTAGATGGCTATCGTTTGAGTACCTTTCTTTCTAAAGACAAGGACAGCAAAGACGGACGGTTAAAGATGGGTCCGGTTTGGGATTTTAATCTCGCTTTCGGAAATGCCAATTATTGCGAAGGAAGCAATACCGAGGGGTGGGCGTATAATTTTAACCAGATATGTCCTGACGACACCTGGCTTATCCCATTCTGGTGGGATCGACTAATGGAGGATGTATCTTTTGTGAGCCAATTAAATGCAAGGTGGTCTGAGTTGAGACAGACTTATTACATGACATCATCCATAGACAACTTCATTGATTCCATCGCTTTGGTTTTAGAAGCTCCTCAACAAAGAAACTTTCAGCGTTGGCCTGTCCTTGACCAGTGGATTTGGCCCAATAATTTCATAGGTAATACATATGCAAATGAAATCAACTACCTGAAGAGTTGGATTGGGGATCGACTCCTCTGGATTGATGAACATCTTGGGGACGTAATAACATCCATAAAAACTAAAGAGGATCTTGTCATCTCCGTATTTCCAAATCCATTTTCAAAAAAACTATTCATCAAATCAACATCTTCATTTAAATCTCCGGATACCTTCAATATTACCTCATTGGATGGAAGGGTGGTATTTCGCCAAAACCTGCCTCTGTATGCCTCACGGTATCAGTTATCTGGAGATAAGCTGAAACAACTGAGGGCCGGTGTTTATTTTTATTCACTTGAGAGTGAAGGAAAAACGATTCAAAGAGGAAGGCTTATAAAACAGTAGATCCATTACAGCAAACCAACGATCCTGGCAAGATATTGTTCATCAACCGCATCAAAAGCATTCAGATGATCGCTGTCCACGTCCAATACAAAACGTACTTTATCCTGCTCATCCAAACACGGAACAACCATTTCTGACTGAGAAGTATTGTTACAAGCAATATGGCCAGGAAATTTATTGACATCAGGAATAACCACAGACTTACCCGTTTCCCAAGCTTTGCCGCAAACCCCTTTCCCTTTTTTTATACGTGTACAAGCAATAGGCCCCTGGAAAGGTCCCAAAACCAACTCTTCGTTTCTGACCAGGTAAAATCCCACCCAAAAGTATCCTAAGCCCTGGTAGAGGGCAGCAGCCACATTGGCCATATTGGCAACCAGGTCTGTTTCATCATGGATCAAAGCCTCTAACTGTGGCATAAGGGAATCGAATTTTTCCCGCTTGGTTGAATTTTGATCAAAAATCAGTTCAGTGGCCATTGGTTTGAAAGTTATATAAGATAGATAATGTATCGTCAATCAATTTGTATTCTGTTTGCCCTTGCGGCAAACAAGGTGATTTAATTCCATTGACAAAGGGTTCGCTTCCTGTGAATATACGTGCCTCGTCCCATAACGATTCCTGAATGAAACTTCTCAGAATCTCAGCTCCACCTTCCACTATAACGGAGCCAATGTCACGGTTCTTCAAATCTTTTAAAACATTATCAAGAAATGCCTTTTCAGCAATCTTAACATATTCTGTGTTCTTCACAGAGTCATTCTTTATCATGTTATAAACAAGTGTCTTGCCAGGTTGATCAAAGATCTTGTAGTTATCTTTAAGCGATAGTTTTCTATCCAAAACAATCCGTAATGGATCGTTGCCATGCCACGAGCGGGTGGTTAGTCTGGGGTTATCGAAATGGACAGTTTTATTGCCAACCAAAATGGCGTCCTCCTGAGACCGCCATTTATGAACCAGCTTTCTTGAATATGCATTACTTATCCATTTTGAGTCATGGTTTTCCCTGGCCATAAACCCGTCAGGAGTATGGGCCCATTTCAGAATAATATAAGGCCGATTAACCGTCATCATCGTTATGAATCTTCTATTAAGTTGGCGGCAGGCATTCCCCAAGACACCAACCTCTACATTTATACCTTTAGAAGAAAGAATTTCAACGCCCTTTCCAGCCACTCTGGGGTTTGGGTCAAGCATCCCTATCACTACACAATCAATCTGGTGATGGACCAAAAGCGAGGTACAAGCAGGAGTTTTTCCTTCAAAACAACAAGGCTCCATGTTTACATAAAGAATACTTTTGGCTAATACAGATTTGTCGGATACGCTATTTATAGCATTAACTTCGGCATGCGGCCCTCCAAAATACTGGTGCATACCCTCTCCAATAATCTGGTCTTTATGGACAATGACACATCCAACCATTGGATTAGGACTAACGCGGCCCTGGCCCATCTTGGCAAGCATCAGGGCACGTTGCATGTACAACTCATCCTTCATGTGGTAAAATTAGCCAATCTGAGTATCCTTAAACTTATTTTGCGGTGTATCATTGTACAAGAATGCCCAAAAACTCACTGCATGTTTTCAGAGAACTAAATAAAAGAATATCTCTCTTTAACAAAATCGAGTCTGAATCCTTAGCCTTTATCGTCATGGAAGAAATTTTTGGCCTTGAAAAAACCCAGGTACTGACAGGGCAACCTCTTCATATTGACCAAAAAACAGAGAAAAAACTGACATCCATTATAGATCGACTGGAAATTGACGAACCTATCCAGTACATATTCGGTAGAACACAATTTTATGGACGATATTTTAAAGTGAACCATCACACCCTTATTCCCAGGCCTGAAACGGAAGGATTGGTAGAGCTAATCATCACAGCGATAAATAAGCGTGAGAGTCTCAGGATTCTGGATTTAGGAACTGGATCAGCCTGTATCCCGATTTCTTTAGCTCTGGAAACTTCAGGCCATTTAATCGAAGCAATGGACATAGATCCTAAGGCATTGGCCCTGGCCCACGAAAATGCCAAAAGCTATGGTGTATCCATACGATTATTCCAGGGCAATATATTTGAGCTCACGCTAAAAGATACATACGATATTTTTATTAGTAACCCACCATATGTCCGCATAAGTGAGCGGAAATACATGCGTAAAAATGTCCGCTTATACGAGCCTTCTCAAGCCTTATTTGTCCCTGATAAGGATCCGCTAAAATATTATCGGGCTATTCTTGAGCTTGCCAAAGATCAACTGGTATCCAATGGACAGATTTTTTTTGAAATCAATGAAAATCTGGCCATTGAGCTTTCAGAGCTGGCCCAGTTATACCATTTTACAAGGTACAAGATCTCTAAGGACCTCGCTGGCAAAAATCGATACTTACAAATTACCGTACCATAATGGACTCTTGCCAGGCAAAATTTGGTTACCTCTATGGTTGTGGTTAGATTCATATGTGAAAATGGATTAATTTGGGCGGCCAGAACCTGATGTAGCGTGAAAAGAAGAGAAGTAATTCAAAGACTTGCTTTAGCTGTTCCTGGCAGCATAGCCTTCCCATCCCTGCTCACTTCTTGCGAAAAGGGGTCTGTGGATGCTACGCCAATATATGACGGAAATGTCATTATTATTGGTGCGGGTGCTGCTGGACTTTATGCTGCACAGTTACTCCAGGAACAAAGGATTTCGGTATCTATATTAGAAGCCACTGACCGTTTCGGTGGCAGAATACGTGTAAAGAAAGAATTTTTTGATTTTCCTCTGGAAGAAGGAGCAGATTGGATTATTGGAGATAACAATCCATGGTTTGAACGAGTGAACAGCTCAGGGATAGAAACGGTTGATTTTCCGGATAACCCTTTGTATGAAATAGATGGTATCGCTAAAGTGGCAGATATGCTCTCCGGCGACAACGATTTTCAACAAGCCATGCAGTTTATTGATGATATAGCTCAATACAACGGCCCTGATCTGACCGTTAAAAACGCGGTTGTCAGCGCTAACATACCCAGTCGGGTACAATATATCGTCAATGCCATTGTGGCCAATCGAAGAGGAGCGTCCTTTGACGCCATAAGTATTAAAGGCATATCAGATGGCCTGAACTTGGTTGATGATGGTATCGGAAAGAAATTTGCTGTCAATCAGAGTCTTGTGAATATTTTATCGGGTGTTTTTAGTGATGTACTTCCACTTATTTCTTTTAGTACTCCTGTAACACAAATCGATTATTCGGATCTCAATACCATCAAGCTTACAGATGCTAATGGTGATACCCATGAAGCAACACGGGTAATAATTACTTGTCCACTGGCAGTGCTAAAATCTGGTGACATTGTTTTTAATCCTCCCTTACCTGTCAGTACCACTTCGGCGATGAACAGAATAGGCATGGCTCAGGGTTACAAAGTGGCTTTAAATTTCTTCGTCAATTTCTGGGGTCAGGAAGTCAGCAGTATCTTCACAGCCGGGACAGCTCCTGAATACTATGCCGCCGGCATTGGAAGGAACAAACAGAACAGTTTACTTACCGCCTTGATCATGGGAGAGAATGCCACATCGCTGGATGGGCTAACAGATGAAGAGATTACCTTAAAACTTCTAGGTGAACTTGACGCTATCTATTCGGGAGAGGCTTCCCAGCAGTTCTCTGAATCGTATGTGACCAATTGGGGCAGTATGCCCTATATTCAGGGAGTTACTTCCTATCCTGTCGTCAGTGGTACTGGTGCTGCTAAGCAATTATCCCAGTCAGTTAATGATCAGTTGTTCTTTGCCGGTGAGGCTACAGCTTTGAAAGGTAATTACGGTACTATCCAGGGGGCTCTTGAATCTGCAGAACGTGTGGTAGAACAAGTTCTGGAAAGCATTCAATAAAAAAGGCCACCTGTCGGGTGACCTTTTCACATGTTTAAGTTAGGCTTAAAATTCTGATTATATTTTAGGAGCTTCCACCAGTCGTTTAGTAACAATTGTCCTGCGTTCTTTATGTCCACAGTAGGAGCACTTATAATAATTTAAAATCTCTCCTTCGCTATCAACCGTTGGAGATTTGATAACCTCTTCCCTTTCAACACGCAAAGTCCGGTATCCACATGAAGGGCATTCTACGGCCAGCGAAGCCCCATCATATTTCTCTATCTTCGTGTATCCTGTTGACTCGTCCAACCAAACGTCATAGTCTACAGAATGAGAAGATTCTTCTTCTATCATTTCCGGTGAAAGGTATTCGTCCTCGACATCCTCGCTTAATAATTTCATTTTATTTCCATTCTCAGGGTTGATCCTTGGTTTATGACGAAGTTTGTTCAATTTCTTTTCAACCTGAAATGGATAATATACCTTGATCAGGCTATTGAATATGAGGGCAAAAATAGTTGTAAAGCTTGCAGTCACGAAAAATCGAACAAAAAACCAAATAACCTCTTCCTGCACCGTAGTTGTGGCCACGGTATTCAACCAAAGGCCCGCCCCTATACTAAACGAAAGCATGGCATACCAGAAGAGGTTGATTTCATGTTGATTGATAAAATCATGTTTCTCTTTTGGGTCGGGTTTAGACATCATTTTGGCAAAATAATACAAGGTGATGCCGATCCCTATCAGGCCGAATAATACGGCCACCCTGTTGATCCAGATATTCCAGACACCTAAAAAATTTACATATGACTCGTTATAATCCATTATTCAAATGATTTAATTATCGTTTGGTTTAAGTTAGATCAATACTAAGGTTCCAATTTAAGGTTCAAGTTATACAAATCCTTCATAGTAAAAAATTTTTATGGCAAAAACTTAAAATTCAATTATAAGACAGTCAGGGCACTTTCTCGCTATTTTTTGACTTAATCGCTCAGTTTTTTGTCTGTCAGGCACCATTCCAACGATGATATTGTACATTTTTCTATTATCGACTGACGTTACTTCAACATTTATTTTTTACGATAGCATGACTTCAATCGCGCCGTTAATTTAGTCAAATCAGCTATTTCTTCAAAACTTTCTATCTGCCCTCTATATCCCTTTGAAAGTGTTTTGGAAACTTCTAGAGTAAAAATTGCCCTGTCGGATCCATCACTTTCTTCAATCTTTGAGGGCACCGAACATATTTGTGACTTTCGACCTGAACTGATTATCTATAATTTAGTGGCAGCCGATTTGGAAAAGTAGATGAGTCGTCCTTTGACAAAAGGACCACGATCCTTGATCCTCACTTCAACAATTTTTCCGTTATCAAGATTTATTACCTTTACTATAGTTCCAAATAGATATGACTTATGAGCTGCCAATAGTTTTGAATACTTATATAGGGTCTGCTGAAAAACTCAGGGACACATAGAGTACGAAACTGGTCGTACGAAGGCTTGATGACCTAATATTATCAACCATAGTCCAATCGTTGTAACAGAGGGCGTGATCATCTTGTAAAACCGGGTTGTTCGTGCTGAAAAACCCAAGCAATATGGTACCTGTCCGGCCAATTTGACCAGGTTAAGTACCAAAATGATCGAAGCTATCCATGACTGGCTGGTTTGTCTGAGCCGTGCCCTAATACGGTTCATTCCGTATCCGTTTTTGGCCGCTAGTTTGATGTGGCGGTCCTTAAGCCACTGCCTATTGGCACGTGTGTAGTAGATTTTATCGGCCCCATCTCCCTTTCGGGGTAAAAGCCAAACCTGGTTTTGTAGTGCCCACATATTCGCTCAAAAAGGTACCTTCATTAAAAGCATCCCAGCTGATCGAGTCTATAAAAGCAAACCCGTCCACCAGGGACAGGTGCAGCTTTGAACCAAACTCTACCCTGGCACCCATCTTACTCCTGACTATTGGCCTGAC
>Ga0114931_10003238_pt1 | contig 20645 bp, 15 predicted proteins | sample 2SBtaG_FD_89579 | JGI IMG/M metagenome (GOLD analysis project Ga0114931, IMG submission 89579) | Deep subsurface microbial communities from Kolumbo volcano to uncover new lineages of life (NeLLi) - 2SBTROV14_V59a metaG | ecosystem: Environmental > Aquatic > Marine > Volcanic | place: Kolumbo...
ACGGCCCATCCCGGCTTATCCATCACTGTTACTGGGGGCCCTGGATCTCAGCCCGCTGGAAGTCAGTGCGCTCTACCAGACCCTGGCGGCCGGCGGGTTCCGACAACCACTGAAGGCCATTCGCAATGTCACCGATCGGCTCGGCGCACCCCTGGAGCGCTATCCGCTGGAGCTGGACACGGCCCTTGATCCGAAAGCGACATTTCTGATTCAGCGGGCCTTGCAGGAAGTCATGCGCACGGGAACCGGCCGATATGCCTCACGGCGCCTGCCGGTCGCGGCCAATCTGGCCGGTAAAACCGGCACCACCGACGACCTGCGTGACAGCTGGTTTGCCGGTTTTGGCGCCGACCATCTGCTGGTGGTGTGGTTGGGACGCGATGACAATCGCAGTGCCGGTCTGAGCGGTGCTTCCGGCGCCCTGCGGGTGTGGACGGACATCATGGCCCGGGCCCATCCCCGGGCTTTGGAACTGACACCGCCGGCGGGCGTCGTGTGGGCCTCGGCGGCGCCCCTGGGCGGGGCGGGAGTATCTGAAGATTGCGCCCCCGGCAGGAGCCAACAGTTACCGTTTATTGCGGGCACGGCCCCGGCCGCCTCCGGCTGTACAGCCAGTTTGAGTCTGTTCACCGGTGGCCAGCCCCGGCTGGCGGGTGCGGCCCGGACCTTCAACCATGAAATTCGTCTGGAGAACAGTCAATGAATCATTACCGAGTCCTGGGGTGCCTGTTGGTGCCGGCATTGTTGCTCTTGAACGGCTGTGCCGCCACCTTGCCAGCTCCGGTGGTGGACAAGAGTGTGGCGCTCCGATCGGCATCCACGGCGCAGCGCCCGGCGGCCATATCCGGCGTTGTGGCCAGGCCCCCGGCTGAAGATGCTGTGGTGGTCAGCGCCCTGGCGGAGCCGGTTGCGCCAGCACCGTCAGGCCTTGCCGATCGGCAAGCTGGTTCGGGCGCTGGTGGCAGTGTCGCGGGGGAGGCCCCGCGAAACCTCAATCCCGCCGTGGTCAGTCTCATCAATCGGGCCAACCGCGATCAGCAAAATGGCGACCATGCACGCGCCGCGGCCAATATCGAGCGGGCGCTTAAAATTACCCCGGACGATGCCTGGCTCTGGCACCGCCTGGCCCAGGCGCGTTTGCAACAGGGCCTGGCAGGCCAGGCTGCCGCCCTGGCTGCAAAATCCAATACCCTGGTGGGTGCGGACAGTATTCCCCGCAACCGGGAGTTGCGTGCACAAAACTGGCTGCTGATCGCCCGGGTTCATCAAAAACGGGGTGAGCATGTCGCGGCCAAGGCGGCCACGGATCGGGCCCGGCGTATTCAATCCGGTGCCGGTTGATGAACAACGCCAATTGTTCTTGTAAAAAGACAGTGACCAGCGTTACCATCACCGGCTGACGATTGCGGGGTGGAGCAGTCTGGCAGCTCGTCGGGCTCATAACCCGAAGGTCGCAGGTTCGAATCCTGCCCCCGCTACCAATCGCCAGAAACCCCTCTTAAAGGGGTTTTTTTGAGTACCGGGCGCCGCGGACGGGAACAGGGCTCCGGTGCGGATGTCGAGAAGGAGTTCGAGTGGGCTATAGGCCCATTTTTTATTTGTGTCAGCTCTTTGTGGAATTCATGCCGGCCCAGGAAAAAAACTTACACGCCATACTGGAACCAGGAGTCAATGCTCTTGGATACGAGTTGTTGGGTGTGAAGTTTTACCGTGATCACAAGCCGTCTTTGTTGCGGCTGTACATTGACCATGAAAAGGGGATCGGTGTGGATGATTGTGCCGCCGTCAGCCAGCAGGTCAGCGGGACCCTGGAAGTCGAGGACTGTATCCGCGAGCACTATAACCTGGAAGTATCCTCGCCGGGCCTTGATCGGCCACTGTTCAGCGCCGAGCACTTTCAGCGCTTCAGTGGGGAACAGGTGAAACTGCAAATGTTGACACCGATTGAGGGGCGCCGGAATTATCGCGGTCAACTGATCGGCATGCGTGATGCGGATGTTCTGGTTGTGATCGATGGTGTTGAACAAGCATTGCCATTGGCGCAGATTGCCATGGCAAGACTGATACCCTGATTCCGAAAGACAGTCAGGTATCGCAGCGTTTTGGGTGAGTGAGATGAGCAAGGAAATCCTTACAGTCGTAGAAGCCGTGTCGAACGAGAAAGGCATTGCCCCGGATATAATCTTCGAGGCAATCGAAGCCGCCCTGGCCAGCGCGACCCGCAAGCGCCATGAGGAAGACATCAGCGTGCGCGTGGATATTGATCGTGACACCGGCGATTACGACACCTACCGGCGCTGGGAGGTGGTCACGGATGAACTGCTGGTGGACGATATCTCGCAGCTTCCGGAGTTGCCAGAGGAGATTGCGGAAGATGAAGATCCGGAGTTGACCCGCCAGCGCCTGATCCATGTCTATGTGCCGGAGCGGGAGTTACGCCTTTCCGAAGCGCGTAAACTGGATCCGGATATCCAGCCGGGCGAGTTCATCGAAGAGGGTATCCATTCCGTTGAATTTGGCCGTATCGCGGCCCAGACAGCCAAGCAGGTCATTGTCCAGAAAGTCCGGGAGGCCGAGCGCAGCCAGGTTGTCGAAGCCTACCAATCACGGGTCGGCGAACTGGTCAATGGCGTGGTCAAACGCCTCGAACGCGGAAATGTCATTCTCGATCTTGGCAATAACGCCGAAGCGGTTATCCTGCGCGAAGAGGTGATCCCCAGAGAGCTGATACGCCCCGGCGATCGCCTGCGCGGTTTCCTGCGGGAAGTGCGGCCGGAGCCGCGCGGGCCACAATTGTTTGTTAGCAGAACCGCGCCGGAACTGATGGTGGAGCTGTTTCGCCTCGAAGTTCCTGAAATCGGCGAGGGCCTGATTGAGCAGATGGGTTGTGCCAGAGATCCCGGATCCCGGGCAAAAATCGGTGTCCGTACCACCGTGCCGCGCATTGACCCGGTCGGGGCCTGTGTCGGTATGCGCGGCTCACGGGTTCAGGCGGTATCCAACGAACTTGCCGGTGAACGGGTTGACATCATTCTGTGGGATGAAAATGCGGCTCAGTACGTGATCAATGCCATGTCTCCCGCTGAGGTGACTTCCATCGTTGTCGATGAGGACCGGCACTCCATGGACGTGGCGGTCGGTGAGGAACAGCTATCACAGGCTATCGGCCGCGGGGGCCAGAATGTGCGCCTGGCCAGTCAGTTGACCGGCTGGGAACTCAATGTCATGACCGAAACCCAGGCGGATGAGAAAAGTGAACAGGAAGCCGAGAGAATACTGAGTTTGTTCCGGGAACAACTGGATGTGGACGACGAAGTGGCGACCATCCTCCAGCAGGAAGGCTTCACGGCCATTGAAGAAGTGGCCTATGTTCCGGAACAGGAGATGCTGGAAATCGAGGAATTCGATCAGGAAATCGTCAAGGAACTCCAATCCCGGGCCAAGGATGTTTTGTTGACACGGGAAATTGCCAGTGAGGAAGGGCTGACGGATCAGCCGCCGGCGGAAGATCTCCTGACCCTGGAGGGGATGGATGAGGCATTGGCCACCAACCTGGCACGCCACGGTGTGGCGACCCGGGAAGATCTGGCCGAACTGGCGGTTGACGATATGCTGGATATTTGTGATGTCGATCAGAGCCGTGCGGGTACACTGATTATGGAAGCACGCAAGATCTGGTTCGAAGACGAGGCCCAGGCTTGATCAAGCATAGGGGATTGCGCTGATGGCCGATGTAACTGTCAAACAACTCGCTGAGCAGGTTGGCATCCCGGTGGAGAGGATGCTCGCCCAGTTGGGTGAGTCCGGTCTGTCTCACAGTGGCGCTGATGACGCGGTGAATGCCACCGAGCGCACGCAATTACTCGAATATCTGCGTAACCTGCACGGCGGTGATGAGCATGCGAGTACGCCCGCCAAGCCGAAACGCATCAGTTTGAAACGCAAATCCGTCAGTGAATTGAAGGTCGCATCAGCCACGGCGGGACGGCGTAAAACCGTGACCGTGGAAGTGCGCAAGCGCCGTACTCTGAGAGCCAAGCCGGAAACCGAATCCGAGACGGTGGCGGCACCCATCAGCAAGGAGCAACAGGAATCCCTGGAGGATTCGAAACGCGCCCTGCACCACGAAGCCAAGCGTCATCAGCAGGAACTCGATGCGGATCTGCGTGCGGATATCGAGGCCCGTGAGCGGGCTGAAATGTTGCGTCCAAAACAGCAGCCACCCAAACCCAAACCTGAGCCGGAACCTGAAATCATTGATGAACCGGTTTCCGCTGATGCTGCAGTGGCCGTGGAACCGGCGCTGGATGCCGAGAAAGTCGCGGCACAACAAGCCCTGTTGGAGCAGGCCCAGAAACCGGATCACAAGCGCACCGATCGTCCTGATCGGCATGGCCGTAAAGGCGGGCGTGCGGACAAGGATCGCAAGGAACTGCACGTCGCCAGCGACAAACGGGGTCGGCGCCGAAAGAAACCGAAAAAATCCGGACCGGTGGTATCACCGGCCGCTTCCCGCCACGGTTTCCAGGAACCCACCGCGCCGGTCGTGCGGGAAATCAACATCCCCGAAACCATCACGGTCGCGGAACTGGCCCAACGCATGTCCTTGAAGGGTACTGAACTGATCAAGGCGTTGATGAACATGGGCACCATGACCACCATCAACCAGATGATCGATCAGGACACCGCATCGATTCTGGTGGAAGAACTCGGGCATGTTCCAAAACTGCTCAAGGAAAATGCCATTGAGGAAGACATCCTGATTCACGACGATACCCGGGAAGCGCTGCCGCGGTGCCCGGTTGTGACCATCATGGGTCATGTCGATCATGGTAAAACCTCGCTGCTGGATTATATCCGCCATACCAAAGTGGCCGCATCGGAAGCCGGTGGCATTACCCAGCATATCGGCGCCTATAAGGTCGCCACGGACAAGGGTGAAATCACCTTTCTGGATACCCCCGGGCATGCGGCTTTTACCGAAATGCGTGCCCGTGGCGCCCGGGTCACCGATATTGTGATCCTGGTGGTGGCCGCTGACGATGGCGTCATGCCGCAAACCATCGAGGCGGTACAGCACTCGAAAGCGGCCGCAGTACCGCTGATCGTGGCGGTCAATAAAATTGACCGCGAGCAGGCGGATCCGGAGCGGGTCAAACAGGAACTGTCCAACCACGAAGTCATTCCGGAGTCCTGGGGTGGCGATACCATTTTTGTCAATGTCTCGGCACACACCGGAGAGGGCATTGATGATCTGCTCGATGCAGTTTTGCTGCAGGCCGAGGTGCTGGAACTCAAGGCGCCGGCCACGGGCCCAGCAAGCGGTACAGTCATTGAATCACGCCTGGACCGGGGTCGCGGCGCGGTAGCGACGGTCCTGGTGCAAAGCGGGGAACTGCACAAGGGCGATATGCTGCTGGCCGGTCAGGAATTTGGCCGGGTACGCAGCCTCATCGACTATCTCGGACAGGAGGTTCCCAGCGCCGGTCCCTCCACCCCGGTGGAAGTGCTGGGACTGTCCGGCCCGGCGAAATCCGGCGATGAGGCGGTCGTGGTCGAAGACGATCGCAAGGCCCGCGAGATTTCCAGTTTCCGGCAAAGCAAAGATCGCGAAGTACGTCTTGCCCGGCAGCAGGCCAGCAAGCTTGAAAATCTATTCGCGAAAATGGGCGACAGCAGTGAGCAGAGTTTTTCTGTCGTGATCAAAGCGGATGTTCATGGCTCCATAGAGGCATTGCGCGATGCTCTCGGCAACCTGTCCACCGATGAAGTGCGGGTCGATATCGTCGCCAGCGGCATCGGCGGCATCAGCGAGACCGATGCCAATCTGGCCATGGCTTCCAATGCCACCATCATTGGCTTTAATGTCCGCGCCGACAGTGCGGCCCGCAAACTGATTGAGGACGAGGGGCTGAGTCTGCATTATTTCAGCATCATCTATGATGTCATCGACTCCGTGAAAGCCGCCATGTCCGGTATGCTGGCCCCGGAAGTGCGAGAAACGATCATCGGCGTGGCCGACGTCCGGGATGTATTCCGTTCGAGGCGGTTTGGCGACATTGCTGGTTGCATGGTCACCGAAGGCACGGTCAAGCGCCATAATCCCATCCGGGTATTGCGGGACCACATTGTGATCTACGAAGGTGAACTCGAATCCCTGCGCCGCCACAAGGACGATGTCAACGAGGTCAAATCCGGCACGGAATGCGGCATCGGCGTCAAAAATTACAATGATGTCAAACCCGGCGATCAAATCGAGGTCTTTGAAAGGGTTGAGGTCAAGCGCAGTCTCTGAGGCCGTCGGCCTCGACTGATGCGCGCAGCAGCGGCGCCATGCACAGCCACACATCCACCCGGAAACAACGTGTCGCGGATCAAATCGGCCGTGAGATCGCCTCCTTGCTGATCACCTAACTCAATGATCCCCGCACCCAGGGATTGACGGTCTCAGGGGTCGATTTGTCGCCGGATATGCGCCTGGCCAGGATCCACGTCAGTACCCCCGGAGATCGTGACAGCGTTGAAATCATCAAGGTCCTGCAACACGCTGGAGGTTACCTGCGCCGCTGTCTGGGCAAGCGAGTGCGGCTGAAATACCTGCCGCGCCTTGAGTTTCAGTACGATGCCAGCCTTGATCGCAGCGACCGCATCGAGCAGTTGCTGCGCGATGCTGCCCGATCGGAACATCACTGATGTCGAAACGCCGCCAGCGCGGCCGGCCGGTCAATGGACTTTTGCTGCTGGATAAACCCGCCGGGCTGCGATCCAACGCCGCCTTGCAACAGGTGAAAAGACTGTTTCAGGCCCGCAAGGCCGGCCATACCGGCAGTCTCGACAGTCCCGCCAGTGGCCTGTTGCCTATCTGCCTGGGTGAGGCGACCAAAATGTCCGGATATCTGCTGGAGGCCGACAAGCACTATCTGGCGACTTTCACCCTCGGGATCTGCACCAGTACCGGCGATGCCGAAGGCGAGATTCTCTCACAACGCCCGGTTGAACCCTGCAGCCCGGCGCAACTGGAAGCGGTACTCGATCAATTCCGGGGCGAGATCGAGCAGGTGCCGCCCATGTATTCCGCCCTCAAGCACCAGGGCCGGCGCCTCTATGAACTCGCCTATCAGGGGCAGTCGGTGGAGCGTGAACCCCGGCGCCTGTGGATTCATGAGCTGACCCTGCTCAGCCGTGACGACCGGCAGCTTGAATTCAGTATCCACTGCAGCAAGGGCACCTACGTTCGGACCCTGGCCACCGACATCGGTGAACGCCTGGGCTGTGGCGCCCACGTCAGCCGCTTGCGCCGGACCCAGGTCGGGCCGTTCGATGACTCCGACATGATCACCCTGGCAGGGCTCGAAGCGCTGGCCGGGGAAGCCGGGTTCGAGGCCATGGATCATACTCTGTTACCGGCGGACAGCGCCGTCGCCGGCCTGCCACAGGTGGAACTTCCCGAAAGCAGCGCCTTTTATCTGCGCCAGGGCCAGCCGGTGATCGTGCCCAAAGCACCCACCAGCGGGCTGGTCAGAATCTATTCCCGAGGCCGCCGCTTCATGGGTGTTGGAGAAGTCCTGGACGATGGCCGTATCGCCCCGCGCAGGTTGCTTGCGGGAATTCGGGACGCAATGAGTAATTGATTGTTTGAAATGGAAAAATCTCCCCCACCAGCCCCTCAACCGTGACCCAATCCGGGCTTTTCATACCCGCCTGCGGACGCTAGAATACGCGCCCATTTCCCCTAGTCTTGGAACCAGTCAATGTCGCTTGATGCAGCGAAGAAAGAAGAGATCGTCGAACAATACCGGCGCAGTTCCGCGGATACCGGATCCACGGAAGTCCAGGTAGCCCTGTTGACCGCGAAGATTATCCATCTGACGGAACATTTCCGTACCCACATTCATGACCACCACTCCCGCCAGGGATTGCTGAAGATGGTCAGCCAGCGCCGCAAGCTGCTGGATTACCTGAAAAACAAGGATCTTGATCGCTATCGGGATCTGATTGCCAAACTGGGCCTGCGCCGATAAACGCCGCCAGTTCTAATACAGCTCTGCTGTAGTCCATGATTGAATCTATCGATGATCGGCAGCCCACAAGGTTGAGACCGCGGGTCCATCGTGCCTCGGCATAGCGCGTCATGCGCCGCCACCCCAGCATTTAAGGAAATTTGATGACAACCCCCCTACGCAAAAGTATTCCCTATGGTGACCGTGAACTGGTACTGGAAACAGGTGAAATCGCCCGCCAGGCCGGCGGCGCGGTGATGGTGAGCCTGGGCGATACCGTGGTCCTGGTTACCGCGGTCGGACGCCGCGGTGCTGCCGATGACCGGGGCTTTTTCCCCCTCACGGTGGAATATCAGGAAAAGACTTACGCCGCCGGTAAAATCCCCGGTGGTTTTTTCAAACGTGAAGGACGCCCCACGGAAAAGGAAACCCTGACCGCAAGGCTGATCGACCGGCCCCTGCGGCCGAGTTTCGCCAAGGGCTTTCAGCAGGAAGTCCAGGTGATTGCCACTGTGATGTCTCTGGATCCGGAAGTGGATCCGGACATACCCGCACTGGTGGGCGCTTCGGCGGCGGTGATGCTGTCCGGAATGCCATTCAACGGCCCGGTTGGCGCCGCCCGGGTGGGTTATATCAATGATCACTACGTACTCAATCCAACCCGCAGCCAGCTTGAGGAATCCAAACTCAACCTGATTGTGGCTGGCACCGCCAATGCGGTGTTGATGGTGGAATCCGAGGCGGATTGTCTTTCCGAGGAGGTTATGCTCGGTGCGGTGATGCACGGCCACGAGCAGATGCAGGCCGTCATCACACTGATTCAGGAACTGGCCGCGCAAGCCGCCCATCCGGCCTGGGATTGGACGGCGCCGGAAAAGGATCAGGCGTTGATTGATCGGGTCAATGAACTTGCCGAAGCGCCGGTTGCCGCGGCCTACCAGATTACCGACAAACTGGATCGTCGGGATCGGCTGGCTGAGGCTTACGCTGAGCTCGAAGAAAAATTGCTGGCCGCAGAGGGTACTGATTGGGAAAATCCTCAGATTTACGGGGCCTTCAGTGCCCTGGAAAAACGCCTGGTGCGCGGCCGTATCCTCAACGGTGAGCCGCGCATCGATGGCCGCGATACCCACACTGTGCGGGCTATCGAAAGCCGGGTCGGCGTATTACCCCGTACCCACGGTTCAGCGCTGTTCACCCGCGGTGAAACCCAGGCCATCGTCGCCACCACCCTGGGCACCGGCCGGGATGCACAGATTATCGACGCCATCGAAGGCGAGTACCGCGAACCGTTCATGCTGCACTACAACTTCCCACCGTTTTGTGTCGGCGAAACCGGCCGAGTCGGCAGCCCCAAGCGCCGGGAAATCGGCCACGGCCGCCTCGCCAAACGCGGCATCCTGGCGGTCATGCCGGATATGGAAAGCTTCCCTTACGTCATCCGCGTGGTCTCGGAAATCACCGAATCCAACGGCTCCAGTTCCATGGCCTCGGTGTGCGGCATCAGCATGTCACTGATGGACGCCGGGGTGCCTCTGAAGGCCCCGGTCGCCGGTATTGCCATGGGCCTGGTGAAAGAGGGCGATGACTACAAAGTGCTGTCCGACATCATGGGCGATGAAGATCACCTGGGCGACATGGACTTCAAGGTAGCCGGCACCGAGGCCGGTATCACCGCCTTGCAGATGGACATCAAGATCGACGGTATCACCCGCGAGATCATGGAAAACGCCCTGGCTCAGGCTCAGGCCGGGCGCCTGCACATCCTTGGCGAGATGGCCAAGACCATCAGCAGCAGCCGCGAGGACATGTCCGAGTACGCGCCGCGCATCATTAGTTTCAAGATCAATCCGGACAAGATCCGCGATGTCATCGGCAAGGGCGGCGCCACCATCCGCTCGATTACCGAAGAAACCGGCACCACCATCGACATCGACGACGACGGCATGATCAAGATCGCCTCGGTCGATAACGCCGCCAGCCAGGCCGCCCGCAAGCGTATCGAGCAACTCACTGCCGATGTCGAGGTCGGGATGATCTACGAGGGGCGCGTCGCCCGACTCATGGACTTCGGCGCCTTCGTCAATATCCTGCCCGGCAAGGACGGCCTGGTGCACATCTCCCAGATATCCGAAGAGCGCGTCGAGAAAGTCAGCGACAAACTCAGCGAAGGTGACATGGTCAAGGTCAAGGTTCTGGAAGTCGACAAGCAGGGCCGGGTCCGTTTGAGCATGAAAGCCATCGCCGCCGGCGAAGGCTGATCACAGTTCAAATATCTGCATGAAAAACGCTCCAGTTTAGTACCGGTTGCTCTGGCCCCCTCCAGCCGCACCCGTGATCGACATTGACGCACATCGTTTAGCGTTGATCCCACCCACAATAGCGCCGCATTCTCCGGCGGCGCGAGTTCCTCGACCAGCCATCTTGACCGCTTTTGCCAGGGGGGCCGGTGTCAGGGGGCCGGTGTCAGGTCTCACATTCCAGCATTTACTGTGGCCACCTGAGTCACACAATCACACAAGGTAAAAATCAGCGCGGCGACGCGGCTATAATTTCGTGTTGATGCGGAGAGGGTTGAACTGAGTCCAATGTTTGATTTGTCAGCCTTCGCTGTGATCGCGGGAGTGTTTTTACTCGCGGGAGCCGTAAAAGGAGTCATCGGGCTCGGCCTTCCGACTGTGAGCCTGGGTTTGCTGACGGTGGTACGCGATTTGCCGACCGCCATGGCACTTTTGCTGATTCCTTCGCTGGTTACAAATTTCTGGCAGGCACTGGCCGGCGGCAATGCTCTGGCTATTGCGGCGCGGCTTTGGCCGTTTCTGCTAATGGCCACTGTAACCGTATGGCTTGGGGCGATGGCGCTGAGCCGCGTACATCTGGAGTTGCTTTCCGGGCTGCTGGGTGGATTGCTGATCGCATACTCGGTGCTGAACCTCACCGCTGTTCGTGCCACAATTGCATTACGCCACGAGCGTTTGAGCGGTGTGTTTTTTGGAATGGCCAACGGTGTTCTCACCGGTATGACAGGTTCCTTCGTGGTGCCCGGGGTGATGTTTCTGCAAGCCATCGGGTTGCCACGCGACATGCTGATACAGGCAATGGGGATGTTGTTTACGGTGTCCACCCTGGCGCTGGCCCTGGCGCTCGAGAGCCACGGTTTTTTGAACCAGCAGTCCGGTCTTGCCTCCGCCGCCGCAGTCCTGCCCGCCGCGCTCGGCATGCTTGCCGGCCAACATGTCCGGCAAAGGCTTTCAGAAAACCGCTTTCGTCAACTGTTCCTGATCGCAATACTGCTGCTGGGGATCTGGATCATGGTGAAATCGGCAGCGCAGTATGCGGGTGTGTATTGAAAGCACCGACCCAACGTTTCTCTGACCGCGTGGAAAATTATCGGCGCTATCGGCCCGGTTACCCGGAAGCCGTGATCGATGTACTGATGGACCGCTGTCACCTGGATGAAACTTCAGTCATTGCAGATATTGGATCCGGGACGGGCATCTTCACCCGTCAGTTGCTGGGCCGGAATCTGCGGGTCATCGCGATAGAACCCAATCGGGAGATGCGCCAGGCCGCCGAATCCCTGCTGGCCGGATATGATCTGTTCAGCAGCGTGGAAGGCCGTGCTGAAGCATCGAACTTGCCTGACTCCATGGTGGACCTGATCGTTTCCGCGCAAGCCTTTCACTGGTTCCAACGCAACCCGGCACGGAAAGAATTTGCCCGCATTCTCAAACCCTGCGGCTGGGTCGCACTGCTGTGGAATCAGCGCAAAGTGCAACAGCAGTTCCAACAGGACTATGACGCCTTGATCCGTGAACAGGCCCCGGAGTACAACTCGGTCAACCACATGAATATTGGAGATGAGGTGATTGCCGGCTTTTTTGATCCGCAAGGCTATCAGAACTTCGAGTTTGCCAATGTCCAGGTGTTTGACAAAAAAGGATTCCTCGGCCGCATGCAGTCATCTTCGTATACCCCAGCGCCCGGATGCCCCGAATATCCGCAGCTGATGGCAGCAGCGGAACTGCTATTTGCCCGCTATGCAGAAAATTTACAGGTGCGCTTTGAATACAACACCCGCTTATATCTTGGGACTCTCAATAGCCGGTGATAGTGGGGCCGATGGCGGTGTACGCTGGCCTCCGCGTCTGTCAGGATTGCCAGACAATCCGCGGCTTTTGTGGAAGTGTTTTGGTGGCGAAACTCTACCCGCATTCACATGACCCAGAGGGCTAACCGGGGTCCCATACCAGTAAGCCGCGGCCTTGCCAGTGTAAGCGCCGCTGTTCCGCGATACTGTGGATGGCCTTGCTTGTGCGCTTGACCGGCAACACGGCAAAACGCTTTCTGAGTGTTCCCTGCAACGTGTCCAGGGAGCGATCATACTCACCGGAATCCCGGGCCGTGGTGAGCAGGCCGATCAGGTGGCGGCGCTGCTGCAACTCGATGGTTCCCACGTAAAGCGGGGTCTTGCGATCGGTGATTCGCAGATCCGTGGGCCATAAGCGCAGCACCATGCGCTGAGCGCCAATCTGGCGAACCAGGCGCAGGCGGTCCAACCGCCCATCATGCAGCCGCGCCAGGACCGGCAGCTGGGCGATGGGCGTGAGGGGGGAAAAAAGTCCGAGGGAGTTTTTCAGGCTCAGGGCTGGAGGTTGTTGCCATCCCGCCCTGAGCAGATAACGTGCCAGCACTGCGACCGGCCCGGCCCACTGCAGGGTCAGGGGTTGTTCCTGTTCTCCGGCCATTTCAATTCGCCAGGGCGGCACCGTTCGCCAGCCCTGCGCCAGCCATTGCTGTAAGGACAGCGAGTGAATGGCAGGCGCGGCGGCATACAACCTGAGGTCGGCGTCGTGGCGCTGACTGACATGCCAGCTACCGGCAAGGAGGACCACGAGCGCCGCCACAAGGGCCAGCGAGCGTCTGGGAATTCCGGGATCCGGTTGTTTCAGATAGGCAAGACCAAACACAATCGCCAGACCCGTTCCCAGAAAAAACCCGCCCAGTACATCGGAAAGCCAGTGCACCCCCAGGTACAGACGGGATATCGCAATCAGGAATGAAATGGACAACACGGCGATGAAGATTCCCCAGCGCAGCCTGCGTAGTCGTCCACCGGCAAGCACGATGGCGAGGAACCCATACAGGATCACGCTCATGGCCGTATGACCACTGGGGAATGAAAATGCCGACGCGCCTTGATAGATGGCCACCGGGCGCGGCAGGTGAATCAGCCACTTGAGCAACTCCACCACCGCCGCGCCACTGAGGCTGAGCGACACCCAAAAGCCCGCGGCACGGTAACAACGTTTGGCCAGCAGTACGACTGTGACCACTCCCACCAGGGAGAGATTGACGCTGGCATCACCGAACTCGGTGATGGCCGTGAAGATGGAATCCGCCCAGGGCGTGCGCAGAGACTGGAAGAAGTGGTAGACGCTTTGATCGGCCAGTACCAGTGGATCCCGTGCCAGGACATCCTGCATCACGCCCAGAAATCCCCAGCCTGCCAGCACCAGCAAGGCAACCAGAAACCCGAGAAACAGCTCCTCCCCCTGATGGCGCAGCAGCAGGGCGGACAGTGCCCGTTTCAGCCACCGCCCGGATTCCGGGGCGCGAGACTGGGTGGCCGCCCAGTTCCGCAGTGACACCAGCACGACAGGCCCTTTCAGACTCACCAGCAACGCCAACCTGCGACCCAGCCAGACAAAAGCCCAGGCGGTCGCGAACAGCAAAAAGGCCAGTACTGCAAGACGTGTACTGATCTGTCCCACCACCGCCAGTGAGGTTCCGAGAAACACGCCCGGGAGGATATAGGCCAGGGCCCAGCCAATGGCCGACAACACGTTGACAACTCCGAAATGCAGCGGGCGCATCCCGAGCATTCCGGCCACCACCGGAATGACCGGGCGCACGGGGCCGACAAAGCGGCCGAACAACACGCTTTTGCCACCATGGCGGTGGAAAAAGACCTCGCCCTTGTTGAGCATTCCCGGATAGCGGGAAAACGGCCAGAGTTCCCGTAAGTGTTCGTGGTAGTGGCGGCCCAACCAGTAACTGAAACCATCACCGGCAATGGCTCCCCCCATTGCCAGCAGCAATACCGGGCCAAGACCCAGCGCTCCGGTCGCCACCGTGGCACCGACACCGAACATGATCACCGTGCCGGGAATGAATAACCCGACCAGAGCCAGGGATTCGCTAAGGGATACCAGAAAGATCGCCGCATAAGCCAGAGTGGGATGTCCGGTAATGAACACCAGCAATTCGTTGAGGTAGTGCATGGAATCGATTCTATCGGGATACTGAAGATTGTCCGACCGTCATGAATTACCAAACGCTCACCACTATCGAGAAAGACACTTTTCCTCTACTACAGCGCTTGCGTCAGTATGAACCATACGGTTTTCGCCTGGATCCGGCTGCTGGCTGTCAGGGTTGGTGCTGCAGTCGCCTGAAACCATCTGCCAGACTGACAACGGGGGCATAGCCCAGATCCCGGCGCGCCCGATCCAGATTGAACCAGTGGCTGGTAGACAGTTGCCGGGCGACGAAGCGGGTCATAATGGGCTCGCCGGGAAGCTGCAGGACCCGGTACACAGCCTCCAGGCAGGCACCGGCCGCATAAGCGAGTTGCGGATGGACATGGCGGGTGACCGGTGGCAGATTCGCCGCAGCGAGGATGTTGTTCAGCAGGCTGGCCATGCTCAATGGCTCGCCGTTGCTGATGAAATACGCCTGACCGGCGCAGGCGTTGTCCACTGCAAGTTTATCCAGGGCCAGCAGGTGTGCCCAGGCGGCGTTATCGACATAGGTGGAGTCAACAGTATTATTGCCGCTGCCTAACAGGGCCAGTTTCCCGGCCCGGGCCCGGTTCAGAATCCGGGGGATCAGGTGGGGATCGCCGGGGCCCCAGATCAGGTGCGGGCGCAGGGCAATGGTCGCCAGTTGCGGGCCGTTGGCGGCCAGCACCGCCTGTTCGGCGAGGGCCTTGCTGCGAGGATAGGCGGCAAGATAGTGCTTCGGGTAGGGTGCGGATTCATCGATGCCATCTTCATCGCGGCCGTTGAACACCACGCTCGGTGAGCTGGTGTGGATCAGGCGCGGGATGTGTAATTTTCGGCAGATCGCAATGACATTCAGGGTGCCCTGGACATTCGTGCGTGCATAGTCTTCAGCCTGACCCCAGACCCCCGCCCTGGCGGCGGTATGAATGACGGCATCGCAGCCCACGGCCGCTTTGCACAGGGCCTGCGGATCGGCGATATCACCGCGCTGCAGGTCCATGCCGATGGCCCGCAGGTGGGGGTATTCCCCGCGACTGAAACTGCGCACAGCGTAACCTTTGTCGATGAGCATGCGCGTGATGACCGATCCCAGGAAACCGGTACCGCCGGTGACCAGGACCTTCATTCGCGTATAGCCGTTGCCCATTCACCCAGGCGTTCACGATCAATTTTCGCGTTGTGGCGGATATCGACGGGGAAGGCGGGATGAAAGAACAGCTCACGTATTGCCCGGGTATGCTCATGTGCCGCCCCCCGTTCCAGCAACTCGACACCAATCCGCGATTTTGCATCCAGGGGCGCACCGGGTTCGAGTTCGACACAAAGGCCGGGTTGTACACCCTCGCGGGTATCGAGTCTCACCAGGGCACTTCGGTAGACCAGGGGGTGGGCGTTGAAGATCCCTTCACAGAGAATGGGGTAATAGACGCGTTCCGGGGTGACCACCCGCTGCGCCACCCGGCCGCAGAACCACAGTCGGCAGTGGGGATCGAGATAGCCGCTGTCGCCCATGCGATGCCAGTGCAGCCCCTGGTGGTCAGTAAACCGGGCCCGGCGCTGCGCCGTTTCCAGGCCATCATAACCGAGGCTTAGATTTGCTCCACTGACTACAATCTCGCCGATCATCCCGGTATCCAGCCAGCCGGGATCGGCGCCGTCCACTGCGCCGTCCTGGATGGCGATGACCCGGACCTTCACTCCGGCAACCGGGTGCCCGACGCAAATCCCTTTGCCCAGAGCGGTCTGGGCCGCGGTTCCAGTCAGGATTTCCTCGCTGTCGATGGTGGTCACGGGCAGAATTTCCGTAGCGCCATAGGGAGTGTGGATGCGGGCATCGAGGGGCAGCATCGGCAGCAGATCCTCCAGCACCGCTGACGCGACCGGTGCCCCGGCCGCAATGACCCGGCGCAGGCTCGGCAGGGTTTGCCGGTGGCGCCGGTTCCAGCGGCCCAGGCGCCGCAGCAGGGCTGGTGAACCGAACAGGCTGGTAACGCCGTAGCGCTCCACCGCGGCGATGATGTTGCGCGGCCGGGCCCGGGCCGGGCGGGTGAAATCCATCTTCGGGATCACCGCGCTCATGCCCAGGGCCGGTGCAAACAGCGCGAACAGAGGAAAGGTGCTGAGATCGACTTCCCCGGGGGTGATGCCGTAGGTATCCCGGAGCATGCGGATCTGGGCCTGGAAGGTGGCATGACTGTAGATCACACCTTTGGGCGGTCCGGTGCTGCCGCTGGTGAAGAGGATAGCGGCGATATCGTCTGCTTTCGTTTCGGGAAGAGGGGTGTCCCCGGCATCCTGACCCACCCGGGCAAGATCCGCCAGAGTGCTCTTTGAGGTTGTTGCCGTTTGGGGTCGGGGGCGAGAGGGGGCCTTGCCCTTCAACACCTGCTCTTGCAGGTCCTGCCGGGATTCCAGGTTCCGATAGAGATGGCCATTATCGGTATAAATACTCAGCATGTAGTGGTGACGGTTCCAGCCCAGAAGCCGGCGGGCCAGGTGGGCTTTTGGGGATCCAATAAAGGCCTGGGGACGGGCCCGGCGGATGCAGCGGCCGAGGGCGCGATAACCGATGCCGGGATCGATGCAGATCATGACCGCGCCGGCTTTCATCAGGGCAAACACGCAGGCAAAGAACTCCGGTCCCGGGGGCACCAGCAGCAACACTCGCGTGCCCTGGCTGATGCCGCGGGCATTGAAGCCGCGGGCAATGGCGGTGCTCCAGTCGTCGAGTTCCCGGAAGCTGAGTTCCGTGAAGGTCTGCCGCCAGGGCCAGGCGTCGGCTGCAGGGCAGGCGATCGCCATCTGTCCGGGAGTGGCGGCGGCCCTGCGGCTGAGGTGTGCAGCGACGTTAGCGGGCGTCACCGGGGCTGGGTCTTTCTGATCCATCAGTGTGCGCTTGCCAGGAAGTCCTCGAGCAGGGGAATGATCCGCTCGTGGGCGTCTTCAAGCACATAGTGGCCGGCATCGGCGAAACGGTGCACCACGGCCTGAGGCAGGAACCGGCGCCAGGCCTCGAGGAAATCGTCATCGAAGACGAAATCCCGTCCGCCCCACAAGATCAGTGCCGGGCAGTCGCGGAAATCTCCCAGGCCGCGCTCGATCACCTGCACCAGGGCATGGGCGGGATCGCCGGATTTCAGAGGGATGTCCTGGATGAAGCGGTGCACGGCGATGCGGTGTGCCCAGCTGTCGTAGGGCGCCAGCAGGGCGGTGCGTTCACCCGGGGTCAGGCGCGCGTGTTGGCTGCCCTGGCGCAGGGCACCGCGGCAGAACAGGTTCAGCCCGCGCACCAGCAGGGCACCGAGCAGCGGGGCCCGGCACAGTTGCAAGGAAAGTGGAAGGGACTTGCCCTGCGGCAGTCTGAAGGCCGCGGTGTTCATGAGCACCAGGCGGGCGATCTGCTGGCGCCGGCGGCGTGCGAAACCCATGGCGATCATGCCGCCCCAGTCGTGGCCGATGAGGATCAGGGGACCCTGCGGGCGTAGACTGTCGAGGAGATTTTCGATATCGCCGATACGCTGACCAAGGGTATAGGGGTAGGCGCTGTCCAGGGGCTTGTCGGACAGACCCATGCCGATGTGGTCCGGGACGATGCAGCGGTAACGGTCGCTGAAATGCGCGATCAGGCGCCGGTAGTAAACACTCCAGGTCGGGTTGCCGTGGAGCATGAGCAGGGTGCCGCGGGATCCTTCGCCGGGGCCGGCATCGATGTAATGCATGCGCAGGCCAAGGACCGTGTGCCAGTTGCCGCCGCCGTTCACCATTGCCAGCCGAGCATCATGCAGTTCAGGCCGCTGCCGATCCCCAGAAACGCCACCCGCTGGCCGCTTTGTAAAAATCCCCGCTGACTGGCCAGGGCTGCGGTCAGAGGCAGGGACACGGTGCCCATGTTGCCGAGGTGGGTGTAGCTGGAAAAATCCTTGTCCGGGCCAATGTCAAGGGCTTTGAGTACCTGCTCCTGATGGCCGCTTCCAACCTGATGGCAGATCACCCGGTCCACGCTGGCGGCCTGCCAGTCGAGGTGGTTCAGAAATTTATCCCAGGTCTGCCTGCCGAGTTGCACGCCATACTTGAGGACCTGCACGGCATCGGTCTGCATGCGCTGGCGGCGGACGCCGGAAGGTTTGTCGCAGCCACCGGCGGCGGTTTCCGCGAACAGGCCCCAGCGACACAATTCATGATGTTCCGGGCGGGTCTCGGCTACTGCGCCCAGCAGCCTCGGCCGGGAGCTGTCGGTGCTGATCGCGGCGTCGGTGATCAGCATCGCGGCGGCCCCGGAGCCCCCGGTCAGGGTGGCCAGGGACAGGCTCAACTGTTCCATGCCAGGCAGGGCCAGCATCTCTTCGATCATGAGATCGTTGATCTCCCGGGCCGATTCGCAGCTGACCACCAGGCCGGCACGGATTTGCCCGAGCTCGATGCGATTGGCGATGTCGATGACCCCGTTCAACATCCCCAGACAGGCATTGGACAGATCATAAATCTGGCAGCCCGGGGCGACCCCCAGCCGGTGTGCCACCGCGCAGGCGGTGGCCGGTTCAAACAACTCCCGGCATACCCCGGCATAGATCAGCACCTCGACGTCGGCACCGTTCATGGCGGCCTGATCGAGGGCCTTGCGCCCGGCGCTGACAGCGCCATCGGCAAGACTCTGATCCCGGCTCCACCAGCGCCGTTCGCGGATCCCGGTCAACGCCTCGAGCTGCCCGAAAGACAGGTGCAGACGTTCATAGAGCGGTGCCAGACGCTGTTCCAGTTCGGTACTGGTGACCACCACCGGCGCCAGTTCATAGCCAATGGCCGCCAGCCTGGCACGCGTATATTTCATGTGCCGCCCCGCAGTCCGAGGCTTAAATTTTCCACGCTGTAGATGATGCGCCCGTCCACCGCCAGATAGCCGTCGGCGATCAGAGTGGAATGCGCGCTGTCGACCCGTGCGACATGGACCTGCACCGAGACCTGGCGGTTGGCGGGTATCACCTGGCCCCGGTAACTCCAGCGCATTTCAATGCCAGGGGCCGGAGACTGAAACAAGGACTCGGGTGATTCACTGGTTTTGAACTGGGACCAGCGTTCCAGAGCATAGGCCTTCAACAACTGAACCATGGATTCGATGCCCAGGGAACCGGGGATTACCGGATCCTGATAAAAATGCGCCTCGAAATACCAGGCCTTGTGATCCACCGGGGCCTGACCTTCCACCCAGCCGAGTCCATGGCGGCCACCGGTCAGGCTCAGCACTGAAAGGCTGTCCAGCATGCGAAACGCCTTGCCGGGAAACGGTGGGCGAACCGGGAAGGGGAGTTGCTTGGATGGATTTGTGGTGATGTTCTCCACCGCATACCACGTGGCATCGCGGATCCCAACCTGTTGCGCGAGGGCTGATTTGGAGAAAAATCCAAATACCGTGACACACTCAAAACAACAACCCACGGCATCCTCTACCGATACGCTGTAGGACTGAATGATCATGCCGCCGGAATTGGACAGCTTGTCGATGCGGCTGCGCGCCTGGAGGCGGCCCGCATGTTGATCGAGTGGCCGGTGCAAAGTGGCCCGGCCATCGAGATTGCGAAACGACAGATCCGTATCGCTGGTCAGGGCTGAACCCAGATAGGCCGCCAGCCAGCCACAGGGCTGCAGGGCGATTTCCAGCAAAACCGCCAGTGGCAGCGCCTGCTGGCGGTTGGCCTCGAAGTACCAGTCGCGGGGTTGAATCCGGTAGCTGGATATGATTTCACCACCGGCTCGCAACTGCCACTGCTGGCAGTGTTCGATGACCTCGATCTGATCCAGAAACAAGTAGGGTGGGCGAGGCAGGCGGGCCAGGATGCGATCCTGATCAAAGATACGGTAACGATCGCCGAAACCCTCTGAGGGTCGGCCCTCGGCATAGGCCAGGATCGCGGCGTGGTCGAACAGCGGGGTAGCGATTCGGGGTTGTGGCACAGTCGCGCTACGCTTCCAAAGTGCGGTCAGGTTTTCGCGGTCCAGTCCCCGCAGGCACAGGGACAGGTTTTGCATTTCCACGATGGGCTGGCCTGCGGCCAGCATCAGCGCATCGGCAAGGGCGTAGGGCGTGCCGTCCGGCAGATAAGCAGTTTCCCGGACCGTGATCCGGTATTGCACCGTGCGGGTGGCGGTGGTGACCTGACCCCGGCATTTGAGCCTGCCGCAGGCGCCCGGCAGCGGCTGGCAGGAAACCTGATCCTGTTCGCCTGTCCAGCCCATGCGTAACAGGTAAATGCGCAGGGTGTGCAAACAGCATTCATACATCAGTGTCCCGGGCATGACCGGGTCATCGATAAAATGGCAGGTCAAGAACCAATCCTCTGGGTGGATGTCCGCTTCGCCGGTG
>Ga0114931_10003239_pt1 | contig 20645 bp, 16 predicted proteins | sample 2SBtaG_FD_89579 | JGI IMG/M metagenome (GOLD analysis project Ga0114931, IMG submission 89579) | Deep subsurface microbial communities from Kolumbo volcano to uncover new lineages of life (NeLLi) - 2SBTROV14_V59a metaG | ecosystem: Environmental > Aquatic > Marine > Volcanic | place: Kolumbo...
GCCGTAAGGCCGCCGGGTATAATCTTCCGTCTCACGGGTAAACAGTAAATATTGGCCGCCGGGACTGATTCCTTCCAGATTCGTAGTCAGCTTTCCGGCGGTTAAACGATATTTTACGCCCCCCGGGACGGTAATTTTGTACAGGAAGGTCCGATTACGCCACCACGGCCAACGGTCCCGCAAACTGCGCAGCCGCTTCACCCCGCGATCATCCTTTTTCGGCTTCTCGGTTAGCGAATAAATGATGAACGATCCGTCGGGCGCCCAGCGATGGCTGTGGAAATTTTTCAGATTTTCCGCCAACAATGTGGTAGTCCCCCTGTCCAGATCCACCAGCCAGAGCTTGCTTTTGTCTTTCCGGGTGGTGATGTAGGAAAACTTTCGGCCGACCGGAGCCCAGCGAACCCCGGAGAACTTTAGCCCGCCTCGATACGTTTGCAGCAACCCGGCATCCCTTATCCTGCGCAGCTCGATCCAGGATTCTGACTTATCGGATGGCGGCATCGACTGGCGAATGGTGACCGCCGCCAATCGTCCGTCCGGTGAGATGGAAACCCCCGCCACTTTTGGCCCGTCCATGAGGGTGTGAATGTTCATGATCTGTTCCGGATTGCCGGACACCCGGAGGACGTTTCTGCCAAATTTTTGCTCAACCTTAAGGGAACCGTCAATACTCCAGCGGCCGGAATTGCGGGGATCAAATAGCGCCTTTACAATTAGCAGATGTTTACCGGTTTCCAGTTTAACGGTCTTGCTGATTTCAGCGGGATTGGCGGCTTTCGAGCCGGCGGCCGCGGCGCGGGAGGCGGTTTTTTTATCCAGTAATTTTCCATCCAGATAAACGGCAAACGGATGGAGAGAGCGCAGTTCCAGCCGGGCTTTCAGCCAGCGACCGGCGTTTAGATAAGCCGCTAAATAAACTATTGCCGGCTGATTATTGGTTTTAAACGGATTTAAATTTACCGGGGCGCCGGTTAATAATTTCCATTTCCGGGGCGGGGTTTGGCTCCAGGGAAGGTTTTCTCCCTCATGCGGCCACCAGTCTTTCAAAGAAACAGGCTCAAATGACAGCAGTTTTTTCAGATCAAATTTTGCGGGGCCGTCATTGGCAAAAGCCGGAAAAGGCAATTCCAACGGCCCGGCGCGCAGCCACCGATTCAATTTTACGGTTTCTGTTTTACCAGTGGCTTGTTCCGTACCGATAATATTGCCGAATGAGATTAGAAGAACGAGTATTATCGCTAAAACAGATGGAATTTTAAAACGTTTCATCGGTTCACACCCCGTAATTTTCGACCGGAATAAGATAGATATCCGGAATGAAAGATTCAATGCGGTTTTTGATTTGACCGTCCAACCGGTTTTTGCAATTTTATTCAACGGTTTTGAGGCGTCCTCGCTAAAAATTATTTTTGTGGGCAATATTACCGCCGGAACGGGCGGGCTTCAGTAAATTACAACCGGTCCAATAAGCATTTCCAGACAGAAAAAATATGGCCGAGCAGCGCTTCTGCCATTCGAACGGTTCCCGGTTAGCATACGGCAGAGGAAAAAAACGGTAGAACTAAAGAATTGTATTTACTAAATTTAAGCACGTACTAAAAAACGGTTCAATCGGGAGGATATCTCCAATGAGAAAACATATGCGAACCTTTCTGCTCTTCGCGCTATTGAGCAGCTGGCTGGCATCCTGCGCCGTTAATCCGGTAACGGGAAAGCGGCAGCTCATGTTGATGAGTGAGGCCGATGAGCTGAAATTGGGACAAGAAACCGATAAACAGGTGCTGGAAAGCTTCGGTATTTACAACGACCCCGCTCTGCAGAAATATATCTCGGATTTAGGCCATCGGATGGCCCACATCAGCCACAGGCCTAATCTACAATTCAACTTTCGGCTGTTAGATTCGCCGGTAATTAACGCCTTTGCGGTGCCGGGCGGCTACGTTTATATTACCCGGGGAATTTTAGCTTACCTGAACAGCGAGGCGGAACTGGCGGGTGTGATGGGGCATGAAATCGGGCACGTGGCGGCCCGGCACTCCGCTCAGCAATACAGCAAAGCGAAAATTGCCCAGATTGGCCTGGGGGTGGGAACCATCGTCTCGCACACTTTCCGGCAGTTTTCCGGCCTGGCACAATCCGGGTTGGGGCTGCTTTTTCTACGCTTCAGCCGGGACCACGAACGGCAGGCCGACCAACTGGGCGTTGAATACTCTACCAAAGTAGGCTACAACGCCTACGAGATGGCCAATTTTTTTGTTGTTCTGGAAAAAATGGATAAAAATGCAGACAAAGGAGGTCTTCCCGGCTGGCTTTCCACTCACCCCAATCCTGCCGACCGGGTGGTTAAAATCCACCAGATGGCCAAAGAACAGCAGGCAAAATACCCCGGCAAAAAATTCGTGATCAAACGGAATTTCTACTTGAATAAAATAAACGGCCTGGTTTTTGGCGAAGACCCCCGCGAGGGTTATGTGGAGAAGAACGTCTTTTATCATCCCGATCTGCGCTTCCAATTCCCGGTACCGACGGGCTGGAAGCTGCAAAATTCACCGTCGGAAGTTCGAATGCTTTCCGAAGACAAGAAAGCGGCGATCATATTCAAGCTGAGCTCCCAGAAAACTCTGGCCGCTGCCGCCGATAAATTCATCCGGGATAACAAAGCCAACGTTTCGGTTCGCGAAGCCGCCAAAGCAAGCGGCCTCCCCGCCATGAGGGTCATTTCCGACATTAAAACCGGCAACGGGAGAATCCGGGTCCAGTCATTTTTCATTCGGTATAACGATCAAATTTATGTATTTCATGGCTATAGCGGCGTCGGTTCCTTTGGAGATTATGCCGCCGTTTTTACTCAAACGATGAAGAGTTTCGGGCCGTTAACCGATGCCAAAAAAATTGCCGTGAAGCCGTTCCGCATCCGGATAAAGAAAGTGGCTCACAAGCAAACCCTGGAGAAGGCGTTGAAAGCGTTTGGCTCCGACCCCAAACGGTTAAAAGAAGGCGGTTACATCAACGGGATGGACCTGACCGCGGTAGTTAAGCCCGGTACTTTGATAAAAGTAATCCAAAAATAGGGGCGGAAACACTACTTCATGCGCTCATTGCCGAACACAGCAGCAACAGAATGGTCCCGCGCCCGAATTTTGCGCTTTCGGAGAGACTTATTGCGCTGGTACCATCGGGAAAAGCGTCAGCTGCCCTGGCGGGAAGTAGCCGATCCGTATAAGATTTGGATATCGGAAGTGGTGCTTCAGCAAACCCAGGTGGCGACCGTCCTCAATTATTATCCGAAATTCGTGGAAAAATACCCGACCGTTGAGCAACTGGCCCGGGCATCCGGCCGGGAAGTGCTGAAGGTTTGGGAAAAGATGGGCTATTACGCCCGGGCGAGAAACCTGCATAAAGCGGCGGGGGTGGTGGTAAAAGAACACGGTGGAAAAGTGCCGGGCGATTATGACGCATTTCGGCGGCTGCCGGGCGTTGGCGACTACATCGCCTCCGCGGTACAAAGCATCGCGTTTGCTGCGCCCCACGCGGTGGTGGACGGTAACGTGAAGCGGGTGCTTTCCCGCCTCTTTCTGCTGCCCTTTGCGGTGAATGATTCCCGCCGCCATTCCGAGTTCAAAGAAATTGCCCGGGACTTGATGGAACCGGGCGAACCGGGCGCGTTTAATCAGGCCATGATGGAATTAGGCGCCATCGTCTGCCGCCCGCAAAAGCCGCTTTGCCGGAATTGTCCCGTCTCGACCTTCTGTGCTGCGGAAAGAGAGAAGCGCCAGGCAGAATTCCCCAGGAGAAAAGTGAAGCCGAAAATTCCCACCTATCATGTTGCCATCGGCATTGTCTTCCGTAAGGGCAAACTGCTGATCACCCGGCGCCGGGACGAGGGGCTGCTGGGAGGCCTGTGGGAGTTTCCCGGGGCAAAATTAAAGCGGGAGAAACCGCCAAGCAGGCCTGCCGCAGGGAAATTCTGGAGGAAGTAAACCTGAAAATTGAAGTATTAGACACCCTGGCGGAAGTAAAACACGCCTACAGTCATTTTAAGATTCAGATGAAGGCCTATTGCTGCCGCTGGATCAGCGGTCGAATTCGTCTGAACGGGCCGGCGGAGGCGCGCTGGATTTCTCCCAATGACCTGGACGGATTCCCCTTCCCTGCGGCAAACCTGAAATTTTTCCCGGCATTGAAGCAGTATATTAATTCTAACCGGTAAGAGCTTTCCTGCAGACAATCACATCCTGAATTACGGAACAACCAGGCGGCTCAGCTCTGCCCGGTATGTTCCAGAACGACTCGTTTCAACCAGCGCAACATCAGCAAAATTGCCAGGGCGCCCAGCATGGCTCCCGCAAAATTGATGAGAAAAAAGACCGCCTTGTTATCGTACATTTCCCACAGGCCGGCTAAAACCCCGGAAAGTTTATTTCCGAACGCGGTGGCCACAAACCAGCCGCCCATCATTAGGGCGGCCAGGCGCGGCGGGCTCAGCTTGGAAACCAGAGAAAGCCCCATGGGACTAAGGCACAGCTCGCCCACCGTTACCACACCATAGGACGTTATCAGCCACATTCCGGAACTCTTTTCCAGACCGTTGTGAGATGCCAGCACCGCTCCGACCATCACCAGGGTGGAAAGGGCGGTGATAAACAGGCCCAGACCTATTTTGCCGGGCGTGGACGGCTCTTTGTTCCGGCGACCCAGAAAATTGAAGATACCTACGACTAACGGGGTCAAAATGATAACAAAAAACGGATTAATGGATTGGAATATTTCGGTAGACAACAGCTTTAGCGATTTCCCCGCCGGCGGCCATTGATCCTTGGGCAGGTTTCGGAAATAGATATGCGGCCCCATCTCGGTAATCGCTTTTCCTTCCGCGTCGGTGACGGTGCGACCGTGGGCGTCAATTTTGGGAACCGGGCGCGGTGAAGTGTCCACTTCCTGCACCATGCCGAAAGTTTCGGCAAACGGTTCTACCGAGGCCGGCAGGGCGCGATCGGTGTAATTTTCCGCCCAAACGGTCAACGCGCTGGCATTTTGATGAAAAATAGCCCAAAAAATGATCACCACGGCAAAAATGGAAAGCAAGGCAGCAATGGGCGCTTTGTCTTCTTTGGATGCTTTCCACCAGAGGGAAAGATAGAAGAAAGCTACCGGTACGCTGGCAAAAATGAAGGCGTCGGTGGAATCGGAACCGGTCAGATTTCCGGGAATAAACCAGCCGATGGCGCCAAATACGAACAGCGGGAGGAAAACCGTGAGAAAAATTTTGCCCAGGGGCAAATCCTGGTCGGTAGCAGGCTTTATCACATCCGCATCCTTGACATGCTTATTTCCCCCGAAAAACCAGATAACGCCCAGCGCCATGCCGATTCCCGCCGCCGAAAATGCGTATCCCCAACCGAAATGGTTCCGCAGGTAAGCCGCCACGAAATTGCAGACAAACGCGCCGATATTGATTCACATATAAAAAATGTTATATCCCGCGTCTTTATGTTCAATGTATCTTTTGTCGGAATACAGTTTCCCTACCAGCGTGGAAATATTCGGTTTGAAAAAACCGTTCCCGAAAATAATGAACAGCAATGAGAGCCAAACCATTCCCATTGTGGATGAAGCGGCCAATCCAAAATAGCCGATACTTAACAGAATGCCTCCCAGGTAAATCGCCCGGCGGTAGCCTAAAACCCGATCGGCCAATAATCCGCCTAAAAAAGGCGACAGATAAACCAGCGCCAGATATGTTCCCAGAATATCGGCAGCCCGGGCCGCGCTTAAACCCATTCCACCGGTGCTGGTATCCGTTAAATACAGCAGAAATATTCCCAGCATCAGATAAAATCCAAACCGTTTCCACATTTCCGTGAAGAAAAGTACCGTTAATCCCCTGGGGTGGTTCTTTAGCATACAAGCTCCTTCCGGTTTATCGTTAATCCTGAAAGTTTCCGAAAGCCATCTGAAAAAGCCGGAAACGTATCCTTCAAATTTTATTAGTAAATCACTGTCTCAAATAATTTCAATAAGTTATGTTGAAAAGGAGTGGAAAAGGAACGCCCCATTCTTGTTGCTTTGTCAGAGCACATTTCTGACGGTATTTCACCGGTAAGATGCTAATATTTTTTGAAAAGCCGGCTGAAACCATAATTTTTGAAAGGCTTCGTTCTCCATTGTCTGGAATTCTTCCGGACTGACGCGGCAATAATTTCGTTTCAAATCCAAAAACGCCGCCGGAGCTTCCGGAGGAACCCGGCTAATTTCCTCAGCGGTTTTGAGAGCCGCGGACAGCAGTTCGCCGGCAGGCACTATTCGGCCAATCAGGCCAATTCGCCAAGCTTCTTCGGCGCTAATGGTCCGGGATGTGAGCAGTAGCTCCAGCGCCCTTTGGCCGCCCAACTGGTTCATCAAACGGCGGGTCCCGCCCCAGCCGCAAACGATGCCATTTCGCGCCTGCCGGAACGAAAACGTGGCTGACGCCGCCGCCAGCCGAAGATGAGCAGCAGTCAGAATATCACATCCACCGCCAACGGCCGCTCCGTTAACTGCGGCTATTACGACTTTAGAACCGAGGTAAAGACGCCGGAGAATTTCCTGCATTCGGGTTATCATTCGCAGAACCTCCCCGGCAATCCCCAGGGAAGCAAAATAACCCAGGTCTCCGCCGGAGCAGAAGGCCGCATCCCCGGCGCCGGTCAAAACGACGCAGCGGACGGAACCGTTTTCCTCAATGCGGTCCAGCGCCTTTTCCCACTGCCCGATCATTTCTCCATTGATGGCATTATGGACGGCGAGGTTGTTAAAAAGGAGGATTGCGGTAGCTCGTTGAATCCGTAATTCGATATGCCCGGTGGGTTTTGATTTTTTCACGGAAGAAGATAAGGGACAAGCCAAAGGCAAATCCAGCAAAAACTTCAGTTTTTTTTTGGAAGGTCACTTATTAAAAATAATTCCCAGGGAAAAAGACGTCCCGCTGATGGTATCTTTTCCCGAAATGATGGATATCGTCTCAACTTCTATAGCCATTCTTTTGCGGAAATGGTAAATAATCCCGGGATTCAGTTTGTAAATATCCTGATTTCCGAACAGCAGTTGCGGAAAGGCGCCGCCGCCGCCAGGCAGCGGCAAAACTAAGGGGCGCCCGTACAAATCCGGGGGCGTAACGGTACTTTTTACCCCGTCAAAGGTTACTTTAAACAACAACGATTTAATCGTCAGTCCCACTTCGGCGTTCATTAGTATTTCATTCTTAAAACGACCTCCCCTCAGCCGGTAACCTCCTCCTCCGGTAACATAGAGCGGCAGAGGGTACAAACTTTTTCCAATCAGAAGGTTTAATTCACCGGATAATTCGCCGGTGCCCAGGGTGGGGCCGTCGTTGTCCGGAGTTTTATCGTATCCCAGCGGTATTCCAATGCCGCCCTGCAAAGAAACCGCCCAGGGTCCGGTTAATAAAGCGTAGCGCGAGAACAAGGAAAGATCGGCCGGGCCGCCGGTGGTTCGTTTTACGAATCGGTTGCCAAAATAAATGCTGTTTTCAGTCCTCTTGGTTTTGGAAAGTTTAAACGGAAGATTGAGGATGCCCGTCCAGCGGCGGGTAATGCCGTATTCCAGATAAATATTTCCGGCTAAATCCTGGAACCGAGCGTTAGTGTAAACTTCCAGATCACGGAACAGATCGACTTTTTCGCCAACATTATTGAACTCCTTGCGGGTGGAGAGGTAACTGCCGGACAGTTTAAAAAAGTACCCGCCTTTCTTCTGAACCCAGGCACCCGCTCCTGCTATTTGACTAAAGAAAAAAACGCAAATTAGTATCATTGCTGTTATGGGTTGTCTGTAGTCCATCGATATTCCTTTTAAACAAAGTTTATTCAGACATTTAACAGGTTTCGGGAGTAGTGGTTCCGGGAGTAGTGATACAAAGAAATTAAAACCGCCCGCCCCAAACCCTGTCCGCTTCGTGCAAAACTAAATTTAAAAACTTATTTTTTGATGTAATACATATTACAATGAAATTCAGGCTGCCTGTTTAAATTGAATCGAGAAATTAAAAAGCCAGGAAAAAAATGCCCGCTGATCCAAAACAAAACCGAAGCATCGGAACTCAACGGAGCTGGCGCGTTAAATAAACAATTTTATTTATGCAAAAATTTGTTTAGATCCAGGCAAAATATGAAGCCTAATCATAAAATAGTTCAGAACATTATACTCTTGCTCGTTTCCGGGTTAGCGGCTGGGCTTATGTTGTCTCTGATCATTTTTAGCAGTAGCTGCAGCAGCACTACCATTGAAGATATCGCCCCGGCCGAGGTTACCAAAATTCAGCAGGGAGATACGAGCAAAATATTCATCGTGGATCAAACCGGCAAAAAATGGGATGTAACCCATGCCGTGGAAAAATATCATTTTGTGCCGGAGCAATTTCAATTCGGGCTGGGACCGGATGCCATTCCGCCCATTTTGCATCCAAAATTCCTGCGTCCGGGCGATGTCGGATATCCGGATCCGTTTTCTCCTTTTTTGACCATCATTTACCAGATCGGTGATGATGTGAGGGCTTATCCGCTCTTTGTCATGAGATACTTTGAGGTAGCCAATGAGTCCATTGGCGGTTCCAAAGTTGCTGTGGGATACTGACCTCTGGTCCAGTTGACTGCCGTGTACAGTCGGAAAATTGACGGGAGACCGCTTACCCTTAGCGCCAGCGGCTGGACGTACCGGGACACATTTGTTCTGTACGATTTTGAAACTGAAAGCTTGTGGTACCACCTTGAAGGAGATGACGCACTGACATGTATCAACGGTTTCTTTGCCGACCGCCGGCTGCCGGAATTAACCTCCTTGCTCATCAGGTGGAATGAATGGTTTGAAGATCATCCAAATACAAAAGTGCTTACAAAAGACCGCTGAAAAGAATGCAGAACGGAGGACGGTAATTCAAATGCCGAAATCTCAGGCTGTCTGAAACAATTTGAAGGTCAAGTTCGTTTTTAATGACCTTTATACCGAACCCCCCTCCACAAAGATGCCTGTGTTTTCCCTCGTAAGAGGGAGAGCGCAGGCATCCCTATTTTAGACGGATTTTTAATTCATCGGTCCCGAACAATCCGGTTCCGGCGGAAATTTTCGTGGTTTAACTGTTTTTTAGATGATGAAGAAAATGAAAAAAGCGGGTTTTAAATCTATATCCGGGATGCTGATGAGCGAAGCTTCCGTAACATATTGACAAACAAATACTTATCATGCAATATTAAAGACGCTGGCGGAGTTTGGCCAGCAGCTTAACCGCTACGAAAACAGATCATCTTCGGTAATACGGCCTTCTTCATCGTCTTCGGACATGGTCAGCATGCCGCTCAACAAATCCTTAAATTTCAGACCGCCTTCCAGGGGATGTTTACTGAGATAGGAAAATTCGGCCAGACCGTGCAAGGCAAATTCCATCAGAAAGTATTTTTCCAGGGGGGGAACATTGGGATGAAACTTTTTGACCAGGATAGCCAAACCGGGCACAGATGATAACCGATTTTCGTACTCATCGCGGGAAAAATCACTTAGAATTTCCAGCGAATTTCCCTGTCCGAACCAATTTACTATCGTCTGATACGGGCTGGCTTCCGGCTTCTTCTTATACTTTTCGGGATTGGGAAAATAGTTGGCAAATTGAGCGCGAATTGCCTTTCCGATTAACGTTTGCGCCACATTGGTGGGGCCTTCCTGCTCGCCTTCGTACACAAGTTCAATTTTACCGGTTATGGAGGGAATAATTCCCCAAAAATCGGAAATCCGGACACAAACCTCATCTTCGCCAAAAAGAATGGCCCGCCGTTCGGCGCTGCTGACCAAGTTTTCGAAAGCGGTAATGGTCATTCGGGCGGAAACGCCGCTCTTGCTGTCCACATACTCGCTATCCCGCGCTTCCATGGCAATCTGTTCAATCAGATGGTTGGCCAATTCCGGGACGTGAATCTTCGCTTCAGGCCTTTCCACCAAATTTGCTTCCTGCTCGGTAATTTTACGGGTGGTTTCGATATCCTTCGGATAGTGGGTTAAAATCTGGCTCTCAATTCGGTCTTTCAGCGGCGTCACAATTGCGCCCCGATTGGTGTAATCTTCGGGATTGGCGGTAAAAACGAACTGAATATCCAGCGGAAGCCGCAATTTGAATCCGCGGATCTGGATATCGCCTTCCTGCAGAATATTAAACAGCGCCACCTGAATGCGCGCCTGCAAATCCGGCAGTTCATTAATTACAAAAATGCCCCGGTTGGATCGGGGAATCAGGCCAAAGTGGATGACGCGCTCGTCGGAATACGGCAATTTCAAAGTAGCGGCTTTGATGGGATCCACGTCGCCAATCAGATCGGCGATGGTCACATCCGGCGTGGCTAATTTTTCCGTGTAACGCTGGGAACGATGCACCCATTCTATAGGCGCCGTGTAGCCCATCTCTTCCACCAGGTCCCGGGCGTAACGGGAAATTGGTTTGAAAGGATCATCGTTCAGCTCAGATCCTTTAATGATGGGAATATACTCGTCCAGGAGGTCGGTCATCAAACGGGCAATGCGTGTTTTGGCCTGACCGCGCAAACCCAGTAAAATTATGTTGTGGCGCGAAAGCAGCGCCCGCTGGATATCGGGAATGACCGTCTCATCATAGCCCAATATGCTGCGAAAAACCGGCTCCTTCTTCTTGATTTTGCAAATTAAATTTTGCCGCAGCTCCGCTTTGACGGAATTGGTTTTATAGCCGATTTTTTTCAGATCGCCGACGGTTTTAATCTGGTGGATATTCTCAACTTTCATTGAAAATCGCTCCCGGTTCGAATGTGGTAACTCCAGTGATTGTTATTCAAATTAATTGGCCAAAACGCCGTTCTTATTCTACCGTAACCGTTTGCGGCGGTTCCGGATATAGTCTTCAAAAATATATTCGCCCAGGCCGCCGAGCCCGCTGTAAAACGCCCGGCCGTGGTTTACGCGGGTAAATTTGCGGACAAAATGCTGAAGGTAAGGATCCCGAGCCACCATGAAAGTGGTGACCGGAATTTGAAGCCGCCGACATTGAGCCGCCAAATTAAGAGTGCGGTTGACAATTTTCCGGTCCAGCCCAAAACTGTTTTTGTAATAGTGTAATCCCTCTTTCAGGCAGGTAGGCTTGCCGTCGGTGATCATAAATATTTGCTTGTTGTTGTTTTTTCTGCGCCGCAGGATATCCATCGCCAGTTGTAAGCCGGCAACCGTGTTCGTGTGGTACGGCCCAACCCGGAGATAGGGCAAATCTTTGATCTCTACCTGCCAGGCGTCATTGCCAAACACCAGAATATCCAGAGTATCCCGCGGATACCTGGTGGTAATCAATTCCGCCAGGGCCATGGCCACTTTTTTGGCCGGCGTAATGCGATCCTCTCCGTACAAAATCATCGAATGGGAAATATCGATCATCAAAACCGTGGAAGTCTGAGTTTTGTATTCGTTTTCCATGACTTCCAAATCATCTTCGGTGAGCTTAAAGTCCCCCAGGCCATGATGAATTTGAGCGTTGCGCAGTGAATCGGTCATGGCAATCTGTTCGGGAGAATCGCCAAACTGAAACGCCCGGCGATCCGTGGTAGGCTCATCCCCGATGCCGGCATAAGGCGTGCGATGGTTCCCGCGGCCGCTCCTTTTCAGCTTCCCGAAAATTTCTTCCAGACTGCGCTTACGTATGGTTTGCTCGGTCCGGGCGGTCGGCAACATCTGCAAGGTGGCAGGATTCTCCTTAATATAGCCTTTTTGCTTAAGGTCCTCAATAAAATCGCCCATCCCGTATTCATCGGAAGTCAGGTGATGCCGGTTATCAAGTGTATTTAGCCATTGCAGCGCTTCGGAAACGTCCCCGGACGTGTACACCAAAATTTGCAAAAAAAGATTGAGCAATTTCTCAAAAGGAGCGCCGTCTGTCGAATCCGGAATAAATTTAGTGAAAAGATGACCTGCCATCGCCCTGACTTTTTAAAGGTTGCTTTGCCAAAACATTTTAGTTTCTTACGATAAAGATCAATAGAAGTTCAGGGAATCCCCGGTTTAACACCCTAAAAACCTGATTTTTCCATAAAAACGTCCTAAATGGAGCCGGTTTTAGGATTCCACCCGAGCTACTTGCTGCAGGAAACCAATTTTAGCACAGAGTTCTTTCTCCACCGAAATGCCACGATCCTTCGTATACCATTTGTGAAGCTCCATCAGAATCCGGTCTTTTTCCAGTCCTTCTGCTTTTAGGCTTCGAAACAGATCGGCGGCCATCCGGGGCCGGGGTCCCCATTTAAACAGGAGCTCCCCTTTTTCGTCCAACGCCAATAGTTTAGGTATGCTGCGTTTCCCATCGGTGAGAAACCGATCCATCAATTCCGGATTTTCATACCGGAACAGAATTTTTAAATTGATGTTGCCGCTCTCTTCAGCCAGGCGCGCCAGAACGGGTAAAATTTGCGCGGAATCACCGCACCATATTTCGGACATTACTATCCAGGTCTGGGATTGATTCAGATTTTTAAGCAAATCCAAAGTTTCCCGCGATGGCCCATATGTTTTCTGAATGCGACGGCTGCGCTGGTAATTCAAACGAATAAACTCGGATTTTTCGCCGCCCCAGGGCATATTTTCATTCAGCGCGGGATTCAGCGCGTGTCTTTCCAGAATCCGGAAATATTCGGAATAATCAATAGCCTTATCCGGATGCGTGAGTAATCGCTGGTCTCTTTCCATGGCAATTTTCCTTTTCAGTTTAGTATAAGATTCCCGCTTCGCGAAAAGGTTACAATTGAAGAGAGTTCGCTGCGGCCAAACCGTGCCGAAGCGTAATAAGGTTAAACGCCCTTTTTAAGGCTGTTAAACACAATTTGCAGCCAACGATCCGTGTCGATGAAGCGCCAAGACCAGTTCTTCCATTTCTCCGGCAGTCCCTTCTTTTGAATTTCTTTCAACGACATGCCCTGTTTCATCTCTTTTTTAACAATGGCGGTAGTCTCTTTCAACATGGTTAAATAATCACGCAATTCCTTCTTTCCGGATAGCGGACCGTGGCCGGGAATCAGTTTCACATCTTCCGGAAGTTGCTTCAGAACTTTTTCGATGGTTTGAATCAGCCCTTCCACATCGCCGCCGCTGGCCAGGTCCACGAAGGGGAATCGGCCGGAGAAAAAATCATCGCCCATGTGAACCACATGGGATTTGGTGAAAAACACAATCACGTCGCCATCGGTATGGCCGGGAGGAAAATGAATGGCTTTTATTTCTTCATTATTGAAATGGATCGATACCGCGTCGTCGAAGGTGATGACCGGCCAGGCCTCTTTGGGCGCCGGCGGAATGGTGCGGTCGCCGCGTTTCGCGCCCTCCATCAGCCGTTTACGGACATTGGTGTGCGCCAGAATCGGCGTTTCCGTACCAAAAACTTTGTTTCCGCCGGTGTGGTCGCCGTGCCAGTGGGTGTTCAAAATAAATTTCAGTTTACCGCCATTTAAATGGCCCAGCGCGGCGCGTATTTTGTCTGCCAGCGGCGCGAATTGATCGTCCACAATCAGAATGCCGTCCGGCCCCACGGAAACGCCGATGTTACCTCCCGCCCCGACCAGCATGTACACATTGCCGGCCACATGTGTGGTTTTGATCTGCACTTTGGAAAAATCCTGTTGGCCAAAGCCCAGGCTGACCAGCAACAAAATTATTGGAATTAGATACTTGCGCATATTTTTCTCCTTGAGAATTGTTTGATTTCCTCCGTTCCGGCACTGAACGGGATTTTTGGTAAAACAGAATCGTATTAAATTACGGGCAAGCTCCCCATCTTCTGGCAAAATACCGCAAAATACCAGCAGTTCAGAGTTCCCTGTCAGCAGTCAGTAGATGCAAGCATCCAATATTGAGAGAACCTCGGACATCAATTCTTCTGGTGCACGTTCGATTAGCTTTGCCCGGCGGGCACGAAAATAAGCTGACTTTACCTGCTCTACCATGACAAATCCGGTAAGGCTGCTGGTTTCCGGAACGGGCACGTGAAAGGGAAATCCACGTTTTTTAGTCGTGAGAGGACACACAATGGCCAGGCCCGTACTTCGATTGAACAAGTCTTTGCTTACCACTAAAGCCGGCCGGCGCCCCTTTTGTTCGTGGCCGGTTTGAGGATCAAAAGTTAAAACAATAATATCGCTCTGTCCGGGAATATAAACGGCCACTTACCATGTTTCCTTTCCGGCAGGAGTTCCCCAATCGACTTCATCAGAATGGTAACCTTGCGGAATTTTTGCTACGAGGTCTTCGAGACGGTAACGCCCATGGATTTTTCTGAGTGGTGTGACCAAGATTCGGCCTTCCTGTACCGTAACATTTACCTCTTCTCCAACGCTTAAGCGCACTTCTTTTAGCACGTTCTTAGCAATGCGCACTCCCTGACTATTGCCCCATTTTTGAATCTTGGTCTGCATTTGGCCGATTCTTTTTGTATATCCCAAGTATGGCCCATAAAGCGTGAAAAGTCAAGAGTCAATTTACCCTCGCATCATTTTAAATTTGATTTCAGACCACTTTGGAAAAAACGGGGTTCGGATCAGGGTAAAAATATTTGGGCTAATGAGGTTGCCAAAAACGCCCGATACGTCCGGACATTCTGCCTGATTTTGTATTTTGCCAGCCGAAAACAGCCGCTGCGGAAAAACAGGTCCGACAATATCGTCGTCGTTATTTTCGGGCGGGCGCAGATATACAAGGGCCGCCATTCCGGTTCAAACTTGTTCTTAAACCGATAAAGCCCTTCATAATTATAGGCGAATTTGTAAGCTCGGCCGATGTGATGCAGAAGTGCCGTTCTTCCGCTACGGGAAGGTTCCATGCGCATAAAAGGCACTTCGCCCAGGCTGAGAGCGGAGCAGTTTTCTTCCCGCAACCGGTTCGTTACCGTCAGTAGCAGCGCTTCCATCACGCCAATTGGTGCCAGCGAATGGCGCAAAATTAATTCAGCATGATACGTTTCGAAGCCGTTCCGGGAAAGCGTAACCGCGCCCAGCCATTTTCCTTGAGTGGTTTTGAAGACAAAACAACGGCGGGTGTCGTCCATCCCGGAGCGGAACAGATACTGTAGCCGCGGTTTTCGGCCGTGAACCGAATCCCGCCGCAAAACTTCCAGTTTTTGCACGCATTCCGCAGAATACTCCACTTCGCAGACGACGCCGTGCCGCAACCCTCTCCTGACCAGCTCCCGCAGCGACGCTTTTTTACACCGATTGCCGGGCAAATTCAGAACGGCTTCCGCGCCTACCTGAATCGCGCCCCATCCCTGCCGATGCAGAAAAGCGGCAATGGCGGTGTTGCACCCCCTGATGACTAAATTATCGGGTAGTTTCTTTACAATGTTGTCAAAGACCGTTTCGAAAGGGTCATCGCCGGGAATATTCGCAAATGGCAGCCAAAAACTGTGGGAAAGAGGCAGTTTTAGCAGCAAAAATTGCGGCGTAAGGCTGCCGACGCGTGACCAGCTTAACGGTAAAGACCCCATATGCCCATAACGATTCCGTGGCCCTGGCGGGTTACCGAACCGTTCAACTTCCGCAAAAGTGCCTATTTTCGCCGCAGCATTGGATTCCATCTGAACAACTTTCTGCCAGTTAAGAAATTAAAGTTTAATTTTAAATATCGGCAGAATCAGTTCCGTAATCCAACCCGCAATTATATTTTTTGAATAAGGCTCCTATTAATTAGCACTACGGTTTTTTTCCTTAGATTGCAATTTATAAAGACGCGATCCTGGAAAATTCATCACTTCAATTGTATCAGCGGCATCCAAACCGAACAAAATCAACTTAAACATATTTCCACGCAAAAATCCGCTCGCTTTCAGCGAACCGTGAAAAGCGGCGGGTGCTGCAAATAAAACTTTGTCGCCCGCTGGTAGGCGTTGGCCACCTCCAATACCAGGCCATCCCGGTACAGGCCGCCGATGAAACTGATGCTGGTTGGCCCGCCCTTTGAGTTGAATCCGTTGGGCACTACCACGCAGGGATGACCGGTTAAATTGGTCAGCAACAGGTCCGGGCCAAACGAAGGCGCCACATAAACATCGATGTTTTTCATCAGAGCCGCCATCTTTTGAATGGCCACGTAGCGGGCGCGGTTTGCCTGGATATATTCCACCGCCGGAATGAAGCGAGAAGTTCGAAAGACATTGGGCCAGGCGTTCTTAATCTGCCGGACCAAAAGGCTGTCCCGACCGCTCAGGGTCAGTTCATCAAAGGCGGCGGCCGCCTCCGCGGAAAGAATGTATCCCATGGGATAAATGGGAATGTCGGGCAGTTCGATGGGAATGAGTTTGGCGCCCAATTTCCGCAATACAGCGAGGGAGGCCGCGTTGTTGGCACTGTTCAGTGTGTCCTTCTCGAAGGCAGATTTCAGGTAGCCGATGCGCAAATCTGCCAGATTGACATTCGGTTGATAATTGAAGGGAGCATCCACCACGGTCTGATCGATGCCATCGCTGCCGCGGATCACATTGAGGACGATGGCGGCATCTTCCACGGTCCTGCAGATGGGCCCCAGCTTGTCCATGCTCCAGCTCAGCGCCATCGCCCCGGCGCGACTAACCCGCCCGAAAGTAGGCCGCAGCCCGGTAACGCCGCAGCGGGTGGAGGGCGAAACGATGGAACCCCAGGTCTCGCTGCCGATGGCAAACGCTACCAATCCCGCGGAGGTGGCCGAAGCCGGACCGGCGGAAGAGCCCGAAGAACCTTGCTTAAGGTTCCAGGGATTGCGGGTTTTGCCGCCAAACCAGACGTCTCCCCAGGCCAGCGCGCCCAGTGTCAGCTTGGCCTCCAGCACCGCGCCGGCCGCATCCAGTTTTTTAACTACCGTAGCCGTCTCGTCCAAAACCTGATCCTTGTAGGGCATGGCCCCCCAGGTAGTGCGGTAACCTTTTACCGCCAGCAAATCTTTTACGCCGTACGGTATACCGTGCAGCGGCCCCCGATAGTGGCCTGCGGCGATTTCCGCGTCAGCCTTTTTCGCCTGGCGCAAGGCCCGTTCTTCGGTGAGCGTTACCACGCAATGCAGTTTGGGATCGTACTTTTTAAGCCGCTTCAGGTACATTTTAGTCAGTTGAAGGGAAGTGATTTTGCGGGTACGAATCAGTTCCGCCAGCTGCCGTACCGAATAGAATGCCAGTTTTTCAATGTTTTTGGGAACTTTGACTTCACCGACCTGGCTCATGCGGAATGTCCCTTCGCCCTGCGGAATTTTTGTCTGGGCCGGGACTGGATTGAACCACAAGGCCGGAGGAACGGAATTGGGCAGGTTCAGATTGCGAATTGCCTGATAACTTTTCAGGTTATCCGTTACGCCTTCCAGCAGGGAATCACGCTCGGCGCGGCTGAATTTCAGTCCCAACAGATGTTCCGCCGCTGCTATATTGTCGGAACTGATTTTGTCCTGCATTTCCCGGGAACCGGTAAAACCGGAGAGTAGAATGAACATCATCAACAGTCCCAATACGACCGGCATTTTTCCTTTTTTCATGATACACTCCTTACGAAATGAGGTTTACTCTGCATGTACGCTCGCCCGGAAGAGTCTCTGCCCGAAACCGGGGCGAAATGTTAGAACTGGCGTTTGCCAAAGAGAAATATTTTTTTCGCAACTAACCTGGTAAGTCCGGCGTTAACATTATAATTTTAAAGAAAATGGGCGTCGCCGATACCCGGCCATTTATTGAATATAATTTCTTTCGAAGAATTATTCAAATACTTGTTATTTTTGTTTAGAATAGTCATATTATTGTAAAATATTATCATTGTCACTTGTTCGGTAATTTCCCCCACAGGCGTTTTTGCGCCCGGCGGCATCATTTTTTCACGGAGGTTTCTTTCATGCGAAGGTACAGCACTGTTATTCTGGTAATTTTTTGCCTGATTCGTTTCCCCTTGTCTCAGCCGCAACCCGGCCGGGACGCGGCTCACATCCTGCTGGAACTGCAAAAATTGCAGGTGTTGGGCAGCGTGCTTTATGTGGCGGCCCATCCCGACGATGAGAACACTGCCGCCCTGGCGTATTTCAGCGATGAGAAACATTATCGCACCGCTTATCTGGCGCTCACCCGCGGCGACGGCGGGCAGAACCTGATTGGCAGCGAGAAGGGCCCGCTGCTGGGAATCATTCGTACCCAGGAATTGCTGGACGCCCGGCGGATTGACGGCGGCCTGCAATTCTTTACCCGGGCCATCGATTTCGGTTATTCCAAAAGCCCGGAAGAATCACTGGCAAAATGGGGCCGGCAAAAAGTGCTCTCGGACGTCGTCTGGATCATTCGGCGCTTCCGGCCGGACGTGATCATCACCCGGTTTACGCCGGAATTGGGCGGGCACGGCCACCACCGGGCTTCGGCTATGTTGGCGCGGGAAGCCTTTAAAGCGGCTGCCGACCCCAAACTATTTCCGGAGCAGTTGCAATACGTTCAGCCCTGGCAGGCCAAACGAATCGTATGGAACGCCTGGCGGCCGAAGCTGACCGAGCGTCCCAAAGACGCGCCGCCGCTCATTTCGGTCGATCTGGGAACTTTCAATCCCATTCTGGGCAAATCTTACACGGAAATTGCCGCCATCAGCCGCAGCATGCATAAGAGCCAGGGATTCGGTTCCTCAGCGCGGCTGGGTTCCAACCTGAATTATTTCGAATTATCCGACGGCAAGCCCATGAAAAAAGATTTATTTGAAGGCGTCAACACGGGGTGGAGCCGTGTTCCCGGCGGAAAAGCGGTGGGCAAAATTCTGAAGCACGCCTTATCCAAATTCAATCCGGACGATCCTTCGGCCATTCTGCCCCTGCTGCTAAAGGCCCACCAGAAATTGAGTTCCATGCAGGCCGGCTACTGGCGGGACGCCAAAATGGCGGAATTGAACCGGCTCATCCGGCAATGCGCCGGTATTGAGCTGCGCGCGGATTCCCGGGAATACAGCTATTCGCCCGGCGATAAAATGCCGCTGAAGCTGTTGGCAATCGAACGGGCGCCGCAAAAAATCGAACTAAAATCGGTTGAATTTGAGCCGGGAAATTTTTCCCTGACATTTAATCAACCGCTGAAGTTTAACGAAGCGTTCCTTGCGGATACCGCCATCTTCATTCCCGCGTCGGCTCCGTTCAGCACGCCCTATTGGCTGCAGGAACCGCCGATCGGTTCGTTGTACACGGTAAAAGATCAGAAAAGCATCGGCAAACCGGAGGGGCCGCCGGCACTACAGGCGGTTTTCCATCTGAAAATCGGCGATCAGGAATTTGCCTACCGCCAGGCCGTTCGCTACCGCTGGACGGACCCGGTGGCCGGCGAGAGGGTTCGCAAAACCGAAATTGTCCCGCCGGTGACCCTCAAAATAGACGGAGAGGTATTTGTTTATTCCGGTTACGGGCCGAAATCGCTCACCGTGGAAGTTACCGCCCGGAAGGCCTGGCAGAAGGGCTGGGTACGCCTGCTTTTGCCCCGCGGCTGGAACAGTTCTCCAAAATCTGCCGCGTTTACGCTGGACCACAAAGGCGAAGTCACCCGAATCATCTTCAATGTTCGCCCCGCTGAGAAAGCACAAACCGGTGTCGCCAAAGCCGTCGCTGAAATCGACGGAAAGTTTTACGACCGGAAACTGATTCACATCGAATATCCACACATTCCCATCCAAACCGTGCTGCTGCCGGCGGAAACCCACCTGGTGCACCTCCAACTGCGAAAACGCGGGCAAACCATCGGATACATCATGGGCTCCGGCGATGAAGTGCCAGACATTCTGCGCCAGATCGGATACACCGTACATTTGCTGTCGGATACGGAGTTGGATACGGTAAATTTCGCCAAATTTGACGCCGTTGTAGCCGGCGTCCGCGCTTATAACGTGCGCCAACATTTGCGGCAAGTTCAGCCGCGGCTGATGAGCTATGTGAAATCCGGTGGTACCTACATGGTGCAATACAGTAAATCGTATGGAATGGTCACCAAGCAAATCGGGCCGTATCCTTTAACGCTTTCCCATGACCGAATAACAGTGGAAGAGGCGCCGCTCAAATTTATTCAGCCGGAAAACCCGCTGCTGACGGCGCCTAACCAGATTACTCAGGAAGATTTTAACGGCTGGATTCAGGAACGCGGCCTCTATTTTGCCAATAAGTGGGATCCGCGTTACCAACCCATCTTCAGCGGGCACGATCCCGGCGAACCCGACAGAAAAGGCGGCCTTTTAGTGGCGCACTATGGCAAAGGTATTTATATCTACAGCGGATTTTCCTTTTTCCGCGAACTGCCGGCCGGCGTTCCCGGGGCTATCCGGCTGTTCGTGAATCTTCTCTCGGCGCGGGGCAACAATGAATGATCGGGAAAAGCGCGCACCGCAGGAAAAACCGCCGCTGTTCCGCAAGTGGCGTTCCTGGTACCTGCTGGAAGTAACCATCCTGACGCTGAATGTGGTTCTCTTTTATCTGATCACCCGGTTTTTTCAATGACGGCGGCAGCAACTCCCGGCCCACCGCCGGAAACTTATATCATTTGACAAATTGACTCCGGAGACCCGTTTTTCATGAGCCAACTGGACTGGACCGTACTAATTGCATCTCTTGTATTTATAGTTGTTTACGGAATATATAAAGGC
>Ga0114931_10003240_pt1 | contig 20643 bp, 15 predicted proteins | sample 2SBtaG_FD_89579 | JGI IMG/M metagenome (GOLD analysis project Ga0114931, IMG submission 89579) | Deep subsurface microbial communities from Kolumbo volcano to uncover new lineages of life (NeLLi) - 2SBTROV14_V59a metaG | ecosystem: Environmental > Aquatic > Marine > Volcanic | place: Kolumbo...
CTCGGAGATCGGCTCGGAGACCTTCTTCAGGCGAGCGTCGGGGAACTGCAGGACCTCGCGGAGCGCCATCGCGCGGACCTATAGCATGTTGATCGGATGCAGGTCGACGTGGGCCGCGAGCGGGCGGCGTACGGCGGCGGCGCCCGCGGCCAGTGCGCGCGCCGCGGTCTCGAGGGCCGTCGCGTCCGCGCTCTTGGCCAGCACGTGGTGGCGATGGCGGCCGCGCAGGCGCGCCAGGGGTGCCGGCGCGGGGCCGAGGATCTCGACGCCGGGCGCCGCCTCGCGGGCGGCCGCCGCCAGCGACTCGGCTGCCCGTTGGGTCGGCCCATCCTCGGGGCCCGTGACGAGGGCGTAGGCCAGCCGGCCGAACGGCGGGTAGCCGAGCTGGGCGCGGGCCTCGATCTCGACGCGGTAGAAGCGCTCGTAATCGTGACGGCGCACGGGCTCGATGGCGTAGTGGTCGGGAACGAAGGTCTGGAGGACGACCCGACCGGGCACGTTGCCCCGGCCGGCGCGGCCGGCGACCTGGGTGAGCAGCTGGAAGGTTCGCTCGGCGGCCCGGAAGTCCGGCAGGTGGAGGGCCAGGTCGGCGGCCACCACGCCCACCAGGCGCACACCCGGGTAGTCGTGACCCTTGGCCACCATCTGGGTCCCGATCAGCACGTCGATCCGTCCGTCGCGAAGGCCGCGCAGGATCTCCCGGGTGGCACCCTTTCGGGCCGCGACGTCGCGGTCGAGCCGGGCGACGCGGGCCTCGGGAAACTCGACCCGGACCTCCTCTTCGAGTCGCTCGGTCCCGACCCCGAGCAGCGCCGTATCCGGGGCGCCGCAGCCGCTGCAGGCGGCCGGCGGCGCGATCTCGAAGCCACAGTAGTGGCAGCGCAGGCAGCCGTCGCCCGCGTGGTAGACCAGGGCGATGTCACAGTGCTTGCAGTGCTCCGCGTGCCCGCAGTCGAAGCACAGGACCTTGGTCGAGAACCCGCGCCGGTTCAGGAACAGGATGCTCTGGCCGCCCTCGGCGAGGGTGGCGCGCAGGGCGCGGCGGAGCGGCGCGGACAGGATCAGCTTGCGGCCGCGCGGGGCCGCGGCACGCTCGGCGGCCAGATCGACGATCTCGACCGCCGGCAGGGGCCGGCCGCCGATCCGGCGGGGCAGGGGAAGCCGACGCCAGACCCCGGCATCGGCCGCGTGGCGGGTTTCCAACGCCGGCGTGGCGGAGCCGAGCACGATCGGGCATCCGGCGCGTTCGGCTCGCCGGGTGGCCAGGCTGCGCGCGTGGTAGCGGAAGCCTTCTTCGTTCTTGTAGGCGCCGTCGTGCTCCTCGTCGATCACCACGAGGCCCAGGCGCTCGAGCGGTGCGAACACGCCCGAGCGCGCACCGACCGCCAGGGGAACCTCGCCGCGGCGCAGGCGTTGCCACTGCTCGAGCCGTTCACCGCTCGAGAGCCCGCTGTGGAGCACGGCCATGCGATCGCCGAAGCGGCCTCGCAGGCGCGCCACGATCTGGTGGGTGAGGGTGATCTCGGGAACCAGAATCAGCGCCTGCCGGCCGCGGGCCAGGGTGTCGGCCACGGCCCTCAGGTAGACCTCGGTCTTCCCGCTGCCGGTGACGCCGTGGAGCAGGAACCGCTCGTGACGGCCCTTCGCGATCGCGTCCCCGATGGCCGTCAGGGCGGACGTCTGATCCGCCGTGAGCTCGACCCCGCGGTCGGCCTCGACGTCGTCGCCCAGGACGGAGCGCGGGGCGCGGCGCGTGCGGCGTTCGACCAGACCGCGGCGGGCGAGCGCCCGCAGCAGCGGGACCGCCGTCGGGAAGTCGTCCGCGAGCGCCGCCAGGTCGCACTCGCCTCGCGCTGCCAGCCGACGCAGCAGCTCGGCCTGCTTGGGGGCTCGGGCCAGGGGTCCCGCGCAGGCGGCCGCGACGTCGGCTCCGCTCGAGACGCGGGCGGTCGGCACCGTGGCCTCTCGCGCCGCCGGGTCGCGGAGCCCCGGGGTCCGCCGCAGCAGGCCCTCGCGCTCGAGGCCCGGCAGGGCCTCGGCGCTGCCACGCACCCGGCGTGCCAGGACCGGGCGCGCCAGCGGACCGCTGGAGAGGGGGGCGAGCACCCGGACGAGCTCCGCCGGCGCGACGCCGCTGGCGAGCGCCCGGTGGCCGCGCGGGGTGAGCTCGACCAGTTCCACCGGGCGGGGCGCCGAGCCCGCCGGCAGCGCCGCCTGGAGCGCCACGCCGATCGGACACAGCAGCGCCCGGGCCTCGTCGCGCAGGATCGACAGCAGATCGCGCGCCAGGACCGGCTCGGGGTCGACGATCTGCGAAAGGACGCGCAACTTCCCGCGGGCGCCGGGGCTCGCTGCGTTCGCTCGCTCGACGATCACACCCGTGACCCGTCGGCGCCCGAGCGGGACCAGCGCGCGGCGTCCGGGCTCGGCCTCGTCGGCCAGGGCGGCCGGGACGGCGTAGTCGAACAGGCGATCTTCGGGCACCGGGAGCGCCACGCGGACGACGCCGGAGGCTTCGGTTGCGTACGGGCCGCCCGGAGAGTGGGGCGCGAACAGATCCATGGTCGGAGTGTAGGGGACGGTGGTGACCGAGGGCGGAGCGGGGCGGAAGGCGCGGGTGCGGGTGGTGAAACGCGGCCGCAGGCGCGAGCTGCGAGTGGACGGGACCTTCGCGTCGAGCTGGCGTCCGGGCGAGGTCACCACCGGCTCGGTGTGGGACGCCCTGGCGCTCCCGATCCTGGCCCTGCCGCCCACCGGTCGGCGCCGCGTGCTCGTCCTGGGCCTCGGCGGTGGGAGCGCGGCCCGGCTCGTGCGCGCTCTGGCTCCCGAGGCCGCCATCGTCGGCGTCGAGCACGACGCCGAAGTCCTGCGGATGGCCCGCCGTCACTTCGGGCTCGACGCCCTGGGCCTCGAGGTCGTCCGCGGCGACGCTCGTCGCTACCTCGAGCACGCTCGGCGCCGCTTCGATCTGGTGATCGACGACGTGTTCGTGGGCCGCGGCTACCACGTCCACAAGCCGGATTGGCTGCCGGAGCCCGGCCTCCGTCTCGCCGCGGCGCGCCTCGCACGGCGCGGGCTTCTGGTCTCGAACACCATCGACGAGACCGCAGCGGTCGCGGCCACCCTGGCGAGCCTGCTTCCGGCCCGGGTCCGGATCCGGATCGAGGGCTACGACAATCGGGTCCTGGTGGCGGGACCGGCCGGGCTCGATGCCCGGCGGCTCCGGGCCGCCGCCCGGGCCGAGCCCCGCGTGGCCTCGATCCTGCCCCGACTGGGGTTCACCAGCCTGCCCAGGCGCCTGTGAGGCTGGCGCCTAGTGGGGATCGTCGAGGAACTGCTCCACCACACCGTTGAAGCGCTCGGCGGCCTCCACCTCGACCAGATGCCCGGCGTGGGGCAGGACGACCAGCCGCGCGTCGGGTAGCGCGCTCGCGAGCTCGCGGTGCAGCCGGACCGGAGTGAGCTGGTCGTGTTCGCCGCATAGGAGAAGCACCGGCCGCTCGATCTCCGCCAGCCGGTCGAGGACGTCGTGGCCCAGGCAGGCGTCGCACTGCCGCTGGAAGACCTCGGTAGGCGCGGCCGGGCCGTCGCGCCGGAAGAACCCGATCATGGCGTCCACGAGCTCGGTATCGTCCAGCGTCTCGTCGCGCAGGGTCCAGAGCAGGCGGTTGCGCATGAGTAGATCCTGGGACCGGTCGGCGCGCAGCATCTCCTTCCACTGCTCGAGGAGCAGGCGGCGCTTCGGATCGGGCCGTGCGTAGCTGCCGACCAGGATCAGCCGCTCGACGCGCCCCGGATGGTCGAGGGCCAGGCGCTGGGCCACCATCCCCCCGAGGAAGGCGCCGAGCACATGGGCTCGCTCGATCCCGAGGACGTCCAGCAGGCCGGCCAGGTCCGAGGCCAGGTCGTCGACCCCGAAGGGGTGGCCGTCGTCCTCGCTCTCGCCCACGCCGCGGTGGTCGTAGATCACCACCCGCCGCCGCTTCTCGAAGGCAGGGACCTGGAACGGCAGCCAGCCGCGACACGAGCCGCCGACTCCCATCACCAGGACCAGCGGCGTCCCCGCATGATCTCCGTGCTGCTCGTAGTGGATCCGCCTTCCAGCGACCGACGCGAACGCCATGGCCGCATCCTATCGGTCGCGGGCGGTCGGGGCGAGCGGCAAGGTCGCCGGAGGCAGCGGTCGGCCGCCGGGGCGAACCGCTAGCGGGACATGCTCCGGAGATCCTTGAGGATCATCTTGGCCGTCGACTTCAGGGTCTCGAAGACCCCGGTGCCCTTGGTGGCGCAGGCTTCGAAGTCCGGCGAGCTGGAGGTCGGGTTCAGGAGCTTCCGCAGCTCCTCGACGGGCGCCGCGTTCGGAACGTCGCGCTTGTTGTATTGGACGACGAACGGGATCTGATCCAGGTCGTAGCCCTGCTCGCCGAGATTCACCCGGAGGTTGTCCATGCTCTCCAGGTTCGCCTCCATGCGCTCGACCTGGCTGTCGGCCACGAACACCACGCCGTCCACGCCCTTCAGGATGAGCTTCCGGCTGGCGTCGTAGAAGACCTGGCCCGGCACCGTGTAGAGATGGAAGCGCGTCTTGAAGCCACGGATCTCGCCGAGCGCCAGCGGCAGGAAGTCGAAGAAGAGCGTCCGCTCGGTCTCCGTGGCCAGGGAGATCATCTTTCCCTTCACCTCGGGATTGGTCCGGTTGTAGATGAACTGGAGGTTCGTCGTCTTCCCGCACAGGCCGGGGCCGTAGTAGACGATCTTGCAGTTGATCTCGCGAGCGCTGTAGTTGATGAACGACATGGTTGTGTGCGTCTACTCGGAGAACAGGTTGTCGATGTCGTCGTCGGTGATCTCGGAGAAGGGGCTTCCGCCGCCGGAGGCCTGCTCTCGTTCGGCCTTCTTCCGGATCTCCTCGAAGACCTGGGCGATCTGGACTCCGGCCTTCTTCACGCGCAGGCGAACGAGGCCGAGGGAGCTGCGCTCGTCGAACACCACGACGAGGATGATCCGGCTGGCGACCAGCGTGATGAAGAGGTTGTCCCGCTGGCCCTGGTGGAAGTGGGTCGGGAACTCCTCCTCGCCGATGATCTTGGCGAGGCCGCTCGAGGCGGCGATGTTGCCGGCCGTGAGGGACGCGAGGCTGGTGGTGTCGACGCCCTGCATCTCGCCGGCCTCGGCCACCATCTGGCCGTTCGTGTCGACCAGGAAGACGCCCTTGGCGGTCGCGTCCTGCGCGAGCCTCTGGATGATGGCCAGGAGCTTCCGGTAGTCCTCGTCGTACATGACGAGCGAGCTGTTCATCATCGGCAGCTGTCCCCGTAACCGCCCCTGAACAAACGGGAATCGCCTTGCAATCTAACCTTCCGCACAGGCCCGCGGCAAGCGAAACGGTTCTTCGAGGGAATCGGTCCGTTCCCGGGCGGCCTTTAGTCCAGTTCGCTCCGGTTCTGGAGCGAGCGTTCGACGGTCACTCGATCGGCGTACTCGAGGTCCCCTCCCATGGGCATTCCGTAGGCGATCCGCGTCAGCTGGACCCCCGTATCCCGCAACCGGTCCGCTACGTAGTGGGCCGTGGCCTCGCCCTCGGCGTTGGGGTTGGTGGCCAGGATTACCTCCCGGATTCCGCCCCGCCGGACCCGGGCTTCGAGGTCGGAGATCCGCAGGTCCTCGGGGCCGACGCCGTCGATGGGCGCGAGCGCTCCGCCCAGCACGTGGTAGCGACCGCGGTAGCTCGCGGTCTCCTCGATTGCGGCCAGGTCTGCGGGCTCTTCGACCACGCACAGGACGCCGCCGTCCCGGCTCTCGTTGCGGCACAAAGCGCAGGGCGAGGCGTCGGTGAGGTCGAAGCAGGCCTCGCAGAGCACGATCTCCTTCTTCAGGCGGACGATCGCCTCGGAGAGCTCGTGCACCTGGGCCTCGGGCGCCGAGAGCAGGTGGAAGGCGAGCCGCGAGGCGGATTTCTCGCCGACGCCCGGCAGCCGCTTCAGGGCGGCGACGACGCGATCGATCGGGGGCGAGGAGCGCACTCGGCTCAGCCGGGCCGGACGGCGAGGTCGAGCCCGCCCGGGCCCGCCGCGCGCTGGAGCTCTTCCTGGACCATCTTCTGGGCCGCCGCCAGCGCGGCGTTCACCGCCGCGGCGACCAGATCCTGCAGCATCTCGCGGTCTCCGCCGTCGAAGAGCGAGGGCTCGATGCGGATCTCCCGGATGCGCAGCTCGCCCGTCGCCACCGCGGTCACCATGCCGCCCCCCGACGACCCCTCGACCGAGCGGCGCGCCAGATCCTGCTGGACCCGGGCCATGCGCGTCTGCATCTCCTGCGCCTTCTTGACGAGCTCGCCCCAATCCGGCTGGCTCATGCGCCGTCTCCCGGCCCACCGCGGCCCGAAAGCGGCCGGATCTCGAGGATCTCGCCCCCCAGGACGTCGAGGGCGTCGTTCACGCCGGCATGCTGGAGGGCGTCCGCGCGGCGGCGGCGGGCCAGGTCGCTGTCCGGCGCCGGGCCGCGGGGTCGTGCCGCGGCAGAGTCGGGCGTGGCCTCGCCGGTCCGAAGCTCCACGTGGAGGCGCCGGCCGAAGACGCGTTCGCACACGCCTTCGAGATCGGCGATCCGGGTTTCGAGACGTCGGGCGCCGAAGCCCACCGGCAGCGCGATGCGAAGCCGATCCTCCGTGCGTTCGAGCAGGCGCCCCTCATCGAGCACGGCGTAGAGGCCGCGATTCTCCTCCTGGGCCACCGCGCGCAGCCGATCGAACACCACCGCCAGGGGTGCCTGGGCGGCGGCCTGCGGCGCGGCCGCCTCGCCCGAGGCCCCGGAGCCCGTCGCCTCGACGGTCGCCCCGGTCGCCGTCTCGGCGGGGGACGCTTCGGGCGGGGGAGCCGGGGGGAGATCGGGCGCCGGCTTCGGGCTCGCCGTGCCGCTCCTGGGCCCGGCCTCGGCATGCGCTCTCGGCTCGGGCGTCTCCGTACGGGAAGCCGCCTTGTGCTCCGCCCGTGGCGCACGCGCGGCTCGGCCTGCGTGCGGGCCGGAGGGCGGATCCGAGCCGCCCGGCGGGTCGCCGGGCGCGCCGTCCGGCGTTCCGAGCAGGCGCTGCTCGAGGGAGTCGAGGCGGGACAGGAGGCGGGCCACGTCGTCGCCCGGAGCCAGGGTGGCGAGCCGCACCAGCGTCATCTCGACCACGGCGAAGGGCTCGGGCGCAAAGGCCAGATCCTCTTGCTCCACGACCAGGGCGCGGAACATTCGGCGCAGGCGCATGGCGTCGGTCCGCCCGGCCAGGGCCCGAAGCTCGGCCCGCTCGGAGTCGCTGCCCTCGACGAGCTGGGGCGCATCGGGGGCGGTGCGCAGCACCACGAGGTCGCGCAGGGTCTCGAGCAGCGCGCCGGCCAGGCGTCGGGCGTCGATCCCAGCCTCGGCGGCCCGACCCGCCGCCACCAGGGCCGCGGCCGGATCCGCATCGACGCAGGCTTCGACGATCGCCAGCAGCACGCGCCGGTCGATCAGATCGAGCACCTCGGCCACGCGGGCGTCGTCCACCCGCGTGCCGCCGAACGCGATGATCTGGTCGAAGAGCGTGAGAGCATCGCGCAGGGAGCCGTCGGCCTCGCGGGCAATGGACAGCAAGATCGTCTCGGAGATCTCGATGCCCTCCGAGCCGGCCAGCTCCGAGAGCCGCACCACGATCTCGGATGTGGCGATCCGGCGCAGGTCGTAGCGCTGGCAGCGCGAGACGACCGTGAAGGGGATCTTGTCCGGATCGGTCGTGGCGAACACGAACAGGCTGCGCGTAGGCGGCTCCTCGAGCGTCTTCAGCAACGCATTGAAGGCCGGCTTCGAGAGCATGTGGACCTCGTCCACGATGAAGATGCGGTGCTTTCCCGGCGACGCGGCGTAGCGGATCGACTCGATGACGTCCCGCACGTCGTCGACGCTGGTGCGACTGGCGGCGTCGATCTCCTGGACGTCGGTGGAGTTGCCGGCGGCGATCTCCGCACAAGCCGGGCAGGCGCCGCAGGGCTGGTCGGTGGGGCCTTTGTCGCAGTTCAGGCAGCGGGCCAGGATGCGTGCCAGCGTGGTCTTTCCCGTGCCGCGCGGGCCGCACAGCAGGATCGCGTGGTGCACGCGGTCCATCCGGATCGCATTGCGCAGGGCCGCCGTCACGTGGTCCTGTCCGCGGACGTCGTCGAACGTCTGGGGCCGCCACTTGCGAGCGAGAACCTGGTAGCTCAAACGGGGGGAACCTCGATGGCGTGACGTTCGGGGCCGGCCTCAGCCGGCGCAGCGGCGGGCTCGCGACGCTCCGGGATCGCAGGGCACCCCCGCCCAAAGTCCGAACACCCGCTACCGCTGCTTCCTTCCGGATCTGACGGGGTTCACGAGGCTCGCACCCGGGCAGGACCCTGCGATCGCGGTGCGCCGCGGATCCTCGACGACTCTACCCGGGGCGCTCGGAGCGGTCAATCGACGCCCGGATCGGGAGGACGAGCGGCGCCTCCGTGCACGCCCTCGTCTGCGGCTCTCGCGGGCTCAGCCCGAGCCGCCGCCTCTCGCGGGCTCAACTCGAGGCGTCGCCTTCGGCCTGCCGCGGGGTCGACCGCCTGGCCCGCGAGGCGCCCGGTGCCTGGACCCGCTTGCGCAGCAGCAGCCCGACCAGGCGCAGGAGGGTCCGGACGTTCTGGTATTTCGAGGGTACGTATTCGAGGTCCGCGTCACGCACGCAGTAGTGGACGGGGATCTCGATCACGCGACGACGTGCCCGCAGGACCTCGATGACCATCTCGGGGAAGATCTCGACGCCCGGGCTCGTCAGCTCGTCGCGAATCAGCGTCCATGTGCTGCGCCAGAACGCGCGGTACACGCAGTTCAGGTCCGTGAAGCGCGAATCGAAGCGCCACCAGAGGATCTCGAGCAGCTTGGCGATCGCCACGTTCGCGGCGCGGGCCAGGCCCCGCATGTTCGAGCCCTGCTCGATCATCTGACGCGTCGTACGCGTTCCGACCACCAGATCGGCATCGCGCACATAGATCAGCAGCTTCGCGAGATCGCGGGGTGCGAAGGAATCGTCGCTGTAGGCCGTCAGCAGGATGTCGCCGCTCGCCGCGTCGAGACCTTCCCGGGTGATGATTCCGAGGGGCACTTTCGGGTCGTCGTGGACCCGCACGCGAACCTTCGGATGGCTGCGGAGGCCGTCCAGGGCCGTCGAGGAGCGCCGGGCCACGACCAGGACTTCGTCGAGCTCCTCGGCGTCCGCGAAGGCCCGAACCGGCTCTTCGACCCGGTCTTCGGCGTCGTCGACCACGTAGACGAGGCTCGTCGTTCGCGCCGAGAAGTCGCGGTTGCGGACCAGGTGGTTCGCTCGGTTCAGGGCCTCGCGGTCGTTCACGTTCACGTACTGGCCGTTCAGGTGAAAGGCGTCCACGAGCGCGCCGTCCCGGGCCAGCCTGCCAATCCACGTGGTCCAGTCCTGGGGCCACGCCGCCTCGGTTCGGGAAAAATCCGCCTCGAGCCGAGCGGCGGCTTCGGGCTGGAGCAGGTAGCTGCCGACGCCCATCCAGGCGGCGCTTCCGTCCGCGGGCTTCTCGATCAGATCCACGACCCGGCCGCCTTCGATCCGCGCGATGTAGTTGCGCTGAACCTGGAGGCGTGACGTGCTTCTCACGAGGCCGAAGGTTACGAGGGCTTCGGGTCGCGCCGAGGCCACCAGGTCGCGATGATTGCCGTCGACGTAGCACTCATCCGAAAGCATCACGAAGCACGGGCGCGACGTGTCGCGCACGCCCAGTCGGATCGAATACGCCAGCTCGCGATCGAGGCGATCGTTCTCGATGAGCTCGATCTGCATTCCGAGCCATGCGCCGTCGCCCAGGAATTCCCGGATCTTGCCACCGTGGTGACCGATCACCACGCGGACGTCGCGGATGCCGAGCTGGTCGCGCATCAGCTCGAGATTGCGCCGCAGAAGCGGTACGCCGTCGACCTCGAGCAGGCACTTCGGGAGGAACTCGGTGTGGGGATAGGCGCGGATCCCCCGGCCCGCAGCCGGGATCACGCCCACCAGATCCGTCATTCCAGCAGTGTAGCCGTCAGCCGTTCTCACCGGCAATCTCACCCAACCCACCCCCTGACGAAGGGGACGGTTCCATTCCTTGACGAGATCATGAAGGTTCATCTTCATCCGCGGCGCGGACGTTTCGTCAGGAAATGGAACCGTCCCCTTCGTCAGGGGTGGAGGGGACGGCACTCGCGGAGCTGGGCTTCGGCGCGGATGCGGGTCACGCCCTTGGTGAGACCCTGGAGGCCGGTCGTCCAGACGTCGAACAGGCCCCGGATCTCGCCGGCGGCCTCGGCGGTCAGGGTCGCCTCGAAGCGCGTGGGGGTCGGGAGGCGGAAGGGGCTGGGGTCCGCGGGGCGCCCGGCGGTCACCCACTTCGGGAGATCGTGGCGAAGCTCGAATCGGACCGGTGCGAGGATCGTGTCGAGAGTCGTTCCATGGGCATGCTTCGCCTCGACGAAGCGGACGAGATCCTCAAAGAAGACGCTGAAATCGTCGATGCGGGTGTCGAGGGCCCGGTCTTCGAGCAGCTGGCGCGTGGCCCTCATGCCCACGGCGCAGATCGCCGGCCAGACGAAGAACGAGGCCCTCGCCCGGTACTTGTACATGAGGTTGTCACCGATCTCGCCGGCCTCGAGCTTCTCGAAGTTCTCGGGCCGGCTGTAGAACGCGATCAGCGCCTCGGGAGATTCGAACAGCTCGCCCCGGGTCTCACGTTCGAACTCCGAGACGAGCTCTCCGACCTCGCCGTCGGCCACCTGGAGCGCCGCGGCCAGGGCCATGAACCACTCGGATCGCTCGAGGCCGAGATTCCGGACCAGCACGACCGCATCTTCGAGCCAGGAATTGTTCTGGAAGATCGTGGACGCCAGTGCGTGCTTTCGGGCCACGAGGTAGTCGTCGAAGCTCAGTGTGTCCGTGGCGACCACGATCTCGTCCATGTCGAAGACCATCTCGCCGCCGTAGATGCCGAAGTTCTTCGGCAGCACGCGGAAGCGCGGCACCATGGCGTTCGCGTCCCGAGAGGCCTGTAGCTCGAGCTCCGACCCCTTGAGCAGCATGGCTTGGAAGAGATGCAGCTCGTGCGTGCCCGAATCGATCAGCGTGGCCACTCCCTGGAGATGGCTTTCGAGCGTCTCGCCCGGCAGCGCGAGGATGAGGTCCGAGAGTGAGCGCAATCCGCGGCCGCGCACGTGGATCATGATCTGGTCGTAGGCTTCCTTGCTGATGTTGGAGCGCTTGATGTTGGCGAGCGTACGCTCGTCGAGCGACTGCACGGCCTGGTAGAGGACCAGCGCGCCGCCGGTCTTCTCGAGCGATTGGATCACGCGGTCCGGGCGGTTCTTGCCCGTGGTGGCGTCGATGAACGTGGGCCAGCCGTACTCGGCCTGGGCCTCGCCGATCCAGCCCGAGATCTCGGTGTCCCGCTCGTACATCCCGTAGTTCGGGTCGGCGATGCGCAGAAAGCCCATGCTCGGGCAGACGTCGTGGATTCGCCGGGCGATGTATTGGATCTCGGCCTGGATCCGCTCCTTGTCGAAGTAATGGACCTTGGTGTACCAGCGCGTGCCCTGGACGCAGAAGGTGCAGGTGAAGGGGCAACCCCGGTTGGTCTCGAGCAGCGGAGCGAGCTTTCCGTCGAAGAACGGGTCGAGCACGCCCGTGAGCCACGGCGAGGGGATCTCCTCCACCCGCTTGTAGCGCTCCCAGGACTCGTTGCGCTTCACGCGGCCGACCGGGTCGCGCCACAGGCTGGAGGGCAGGTCGCCCGCCAGAAGAGCCCGGGTGGACCCGGCTTCGAGCCAGAGCCGTACCAGGTCGCGCGCCAGGAAGTCGCCTTCGCCCAAGGCGTAGACGTCGATCTCGGGGTGGGCCTCGAGATAGGCGACCTGCCGCTCGGGCTCGATCGCGAGGTTGGGCCCGCCCAGGACGACCAGGGTCTCGGGCGCGAGCCGCTTTGCGAGTTCGGCAAACTTCAGGCTCAGCCGTTCGTTCCACATGTAGTTGCTGAGCATGAGGACGCCGGGCGGCTCGCCCTGGAGGGCCTCCCAGAGACGTCCGGGATAGGCAAAGATTCGCGACTCGATCTCGGGCAGATCCCGGTCGAGGACGGCCTTCATGTAGGCGACGCCGAGCGGCATGCAGTCGTTGGACAGCACGCCCGTGTAGTCGTGTCTCAGGTCTGCCAGATAGACGCGTCGCTTCATCCCGGAACGAGTCTCCCACGTCGATTCGTGCGTTGCAATCACCCCACTCCGGGGGGCTTCACGATGCTCCACGGCGCCCTTGCCCGCGACCCCTCGACGTCTCTTCGGCCGCCCGTCGTCCTCTCGGGAGGCTTCCGCTTCGGGATCGAGCTCGCAGCCCTGTGATAGATTCCGCCCGCCCCCGGGGCGAGCCGGAGAGAACGTGCCGCGTCGCATCCACCTGGTCCTGTTGATCCTGGCGACCGCGGCGAGCGCCTGCTCGCGCGACGAGACGCCGCCTTCCGCCGATCGGGCCGACGCGCGGTGCGAGCCCCTGGTCCACAACGAGCCAGCGGCGAGGCGCAACGTCGTCTTCGTCCTGGCCGATACCACCCGGCGCGATCGCGTGGGCCTCTACGGAGGTCCGGCCCGGACGCCTCGCTTCGACGCTTTCGCTCGCGCCGACGTGTACTTCACGGCCGTCGCGACCCAGGCGCCCTGGACGAAGCCCTCCATCGCCACGCTCTTCACCGGGCTGCTTCCCGACGTCCACGGCGTCGTCTCCCACCCGGCATTGCGCAAGGACCGGCGTCGGATCGAGTCGGATCTGCTGGCGGACCGCTACGAGACCCTGGCGGAATCCCTCGCGGCGGCCGGCTACCAGACGGCCGCGTTCGTGAGCAACCCGTGGCTCCGGCGTCGGCTGGGCTTCGATCAGGGCTTCGAGGTCTGGGACCAGTCCATGGCCGGGAATGCCACTCCGGGTGAGGTGGTGACGGCCGCCGGGCTGCGCTGGCTGCGCGAACGGGAAGGGGATCCACGGCCCTTCTTCCTCTACCTGCACTACATGGACGCCCACGCGCCCTACCACGCCGTGTCGAGCGACGCCCTGCGCCGGCGGCAGGCGCAGATCTCCGGCGACACGAGACCCCTCACCCCGAGGGCGCGCCAGACGATCGCGAAGCTGGCGCGAGACGAGCGGCACCGGCCGCTCGCCGCCCAGGGCATCGAGCCGAGCCGGGCGCTCTTCGAGCTGGTCTACGACGCGGGGGTCGAGCACTTCGACCGGGCGCTCGGGCCGCTGCTCGACGGGCTGTCGAAACGCCCGGAGTGGGGGGACACGGCCGTCTGGATCACGGCCGATCACGGCGAGGCGCTCTTCGAGCGCGGATTCAAGGGACACGGCTACGGGCTCCACGGCGACGAGACCGGTGTGCCGCTCGCGGCGCGCCTTCCGGGGGTCGCGACGCGGGGGCCGATCTCGTGCCCGGTCGGTCTGATCGATCTGCGCCGGACGTTGTGCGCGTACCTGGGGGTCGAGTGCCTTGGAACCGACCAGGGGACTTCCCTGTTCGCGCCGGAGATCGCCGATCCCGAGCGCGTGGTCGTCACCGAAGGCGTGATCGGGAAGCCCCGCAACCGGGCCGTCCGGGGCCGGCGCTACGAGCTGCTCTTCGAGCCCGACGGTCGGCCGGCCTCCGATCCGAGCCCGGGCGGAACGATCCGCTTCTACGATCTGGCGAGCGACCCCGGCGAGTCCCGGGATCTGCTCGGCAGCGGGCTCGAAGGCGTCGCCCGCCAGGCGTTTCGGCGTCTGCGGGCCGTGGCCGAGACGAGCTCCGCCGGGCCGCACGGCCAGGCCGAGACCACGGAGCTCGACGAAGCGACGCGCCGCCGCCTCGAGGCCCTCGGCTACCTCGACCCGGCAGACGGACCACCGGCGGAAGATCCGGGCGAGTGAGCGCCCGGGCGTGGCTCGAGCAGGGCGATCCCGAAGCGCTTCCCCGGCACGAGCGGCGAGCGCGCGATCGTGGCGAAGGGCACGTAGTCTTCCATCAGCCAGTCGAAGAGACCCGTGGCGTAGTCGTCGCCGAAGCGGCGATAGCCATACTCGGATAGATCCTTGTGCACGATGGCGACCCACGCCGGCGGGCTCGCCTCGAGCTCGTCGAGAACGGTGGCTTCGCCGCCCAGGATCGCGAGCTCCGGCGGCATGAAGTTCAGGTGCCGGGTCGGCGCGCGCCGACGGGCCAGGTAGTTCAGCATCACCCCTTCCGGCAGGACGGCGAGGGTGCCCGGAGGCCGCTCTCGAAGCCGCTCCAGGGCTTCGTTCACGTAGAGGCCGCGACGCCCGGCGCGAAACGCGTCGGCGCCGGAGCCCACGACCGTGCTCTTCGAGCCCACGTGACTCGCGGTCCGCTGGAGGTGGGCGACCGTCGCCACGGCCAGGATTCCGAGCACCGCCGCTCGAAAGGTCCGGCCGCTTGCGCCGCGCCGCTCGAGCTCCGCGGGGAGCCAGCCGAGGACCGCGACGATCGAGAGCACCGCAGCCGGGGCGGCCTGGCTGAAGCCGTAGTGGTAGACGCGGGCATGGAGCAGCATGCGCCCGAGCAGCACGAAGGCCAGGGTGGCAAAGGAGAGCGCCAGGCCGGCTCGCGCGGCCTCGCGGCCGCCGCGCCGCAGCGCCGGGAGCCGGCTCGCGGCCGCGATCGCGACGAAGAGGGGCAGGGCGGCGAGCCCGTCCAGCCAGACACCGGCGGGAACCGGCGAGAGCAGGGCCGCGCCCCCGAGGAAGGCGCCCACGGCCATCCAGGGACGTTCCAGCCGCCAGCGGCGCGCGGCGAAGGCCAACGCCGCCGCGGCGGCCAGCACGGCCGAGCCGCCAGCGAGGCTCCGGCCCATCTCGGCCAGGCGGTAGGCCGGGCGGTCGAGGCCGCTCAATCGTTGGTAGAAATGGAGCCCCGTCACGTCTCCCGAGAGGATCGCGGGCCAGGTCCCGAGCGTGCCGCGCCAGGCGTCGCCCGCCGGCATCCGGGTCGCGAGCAGGACGAAGGCCACGGCCACCGGGACGCAGAAGCCCAGGCCGAGCCACGCGAGCCGACCCCCTGCCTGGCGGCGGGCCTCGGGAGCCTTCGCGAGCAGCAACGCGACGACCATCACGGCGGCCGCGAGGGCATCGGCGAGGAACAGCGACGCGCGCGTCAGGAAGGCCAGGCCGAGCAGCAGGCCCGCCACGCCGACCAGGCCCGGTCGCCCGCCGCGATCCCAGGCCTGGAGCGAAGCGAGCGTGGCGAGCCCGAGGATCAGGCCGTGGGTGGCCTCGTGGGAGTAGGGCGTCACCCAGTTGTAGTTCCCGGTGGGGAGATACTGTCCGAAGGCGAACACCAGCAGGAAGACCCCGCAAGCGATCGTGGCGCTGCCGCGGTCGGAGATCGCGGCCAGCAGCCGATGGAGCAGGCCGGTGGCGACAGCCAGCAAGGCGAGGTTCACCCACACCAGGGTCGAGAGGCCGACTCCCAGCAGGCGGAACCACAGGGCATTCCAGTGGGGCGAGAGCGGACCGTTCAGGTAGGCGAGATCGCGATAGAGGACGTCGCCGGCGACCAGGCGCCACGGGACGTAGAGCTCACGGCCGAAGTCCACCACGACGTCCGGCCAGGTGCCCCAGGTCCAGCCCGCCAGGGCCGCGCCCGTGGCCAGCAGGAGCGCCGCCGGGCCGAGGGCTCGGGCCACGGTCCGGCTCACCGCGCTGGGCCGCGTCGGCACGGCCCCTCGAAGGCGGGCCGAGCCGGGTGCTTCCGAGAAGCCACGGCCACGAGCCGCCGCGCGGCAGGCCACGCGTTCGTGAGGGGCTGGCGCTCCCGCCCAACCACGCGATGCCTCCTTGGCAGGGCGCGAAGGGACGCCTCCCGCCGCCGGTGTCCTCCGCCCGCGAGATCCTATCATGGGGTGCGCCGCGCCCCGGATCAACGGGCCGCGGAGCGGCCACTCCGTCGCGGGAGCCGCCGCTGTGGCATCCTCCGCGTCGCCGTGCGGCGATCGATCTGCGCCGGGACATCCTGTCGATGAAATCTCTCACAGCCCGGTTCGTGGTCTCCTCGCTCCTGCTGGCGATCTCCGGATGCGGCGCTGCGGGTCCAGCCCGGCCTCCGGACATCGTCTTGATCGTGATCGACACGCTGCGGGCCGATCACTTGGGCAGCTTCGGCTATGGGCGTCCGACCTCCCCGGTCCTGGACGCGCTGGCTCGGGATGGCACCGTCTTCAGCAACGCGACCTCGACCAGCTCCTGGACGCGGCCGGCCATGGCTTCGCTCTTCACCGGACGGCTGCCGTCGGAGGCCGGCGTCGCGGCGTCCACGGACGTCGTCGATCCGGACCTTCCGACGGTCGCCGAACGCCTTCGCCGCGTCGGCTACCAGACGGTCGGGGTCACCGGGAACTTCGTCCACGTCAACGACAAGAGCGGGCTGTCGGCCGGCTTCGACACCTTCGACCCGGTCTCCGTCCCTTCGTCCGAGGGCGCCGACGTCTTCTTCGAGGTATGGGGCACGCCGGTTCGCGCCCCGACGGCGCCGGAGATGAACGAGCGGATCTTTCGAGCCCTCGACGCTCGAGCCGAGCAGGCCGGCCGCGATCCGCTGTTCCTCTACGTGCACTACATGGATCCCCACTCGGGCTACATGGCGCCCGAGTCGTTTCGCGAGCGGTTCGGGCCCCGTGCGGACGGGCCCGAGGCCACCTCCGATTACGTCATCGAGGTGGCCGCCGGGCGCGTCGCCGCGGGCGCCGCCGAGAGGGATCGCCTCGTCTCCCTCTACGACGCCGAGGTCGCCTTCGCGGACGACGCAATCGGCGCACTCCTGGCCGGCCTCGAGGCGCGCGGCATCGCGAAGCACGGCCTCGTGATCGTCGTCTCCGACCACGGTGAGGAATTCCTGGACCACGGCGGCTGGTTCCACGGCTTCACGCTTCACCGAGAGATGCTTCACGTTCCGCTGATCATTCGCGACCGGCGCGCTCCGGCCGTGGGCCGCAAGCGGGCGGAGCCCGTCGATCTGATCGATCTGTCGACGACCCTGCTGGCGGCGGCCGGCGTCCCCGACGCCTCCGTGGGGCCGGGCCGGGATCTTCTCGGCCCCGCGCCCCTCGCTCCAAGACCTCGGGTCGCCGAGCTCGCCGCGGACGAGCTTCGCGAGAGCCGGGTGGCCCCCGTCCGTCACCGCCGGGCGCTGACCCGCTGGCCGTGGAAGGCGATCGTCGGTCCGAAGGGTGGGATCGTCGTCTATCGGCTCGATCGCGATCCGACGGAGGAGTCGCCGCTGACCCTCGACGACCCCGGCGTGCCCCCGGCCCTTCGCGAGCAGGCCCGGCGCTCGTCGAAGGAGGTGATCGAGTCCGCGCCGAGGGTGGCTCCCGAGGTCACGCCCGCCGAGCGTCGAGGCCTCCGCGCGCTCGGCTACGCCGAGTAGGCGGGGCGGGTGGAGATGCGAGCGGTCGACGGCGCCTGGCGTGAGATGCTGGCGGACGCCAGCCCGAAGCTCGTCGCACCCCTGCTGTTGCTGGCGAGCGCCGCGCTCGCCTGGGCCTATGCGGACTACGGACTTCCGCCCCCGGACGAGGGGGCGAGCCTGACCGCCGCGGCCAAGATCCTCCAGGGTCTCGTCTACTACCGGGACATCGATGCCTACCCCTTTCCGGGAACGTCGTACCTGCTGGCGTTCGCCATGGGAGTCTTCGGCGAACATCTGGCGGTTGCGCGAGCCCTGGCGGGCGCCGGCTTCTGTCTGATCGTCCTCGGGACCTACGCCGCAGCGCTCGCGTTTCTCGATCGTCGGCGTGCCGCGCTCTGCGGGCTCGCTCTGCTGAGCCTGAAGTTCCTGGCCTTTCCGATGTACACGATGTTCTTCTACGGCGACTTCGCGCTGGCCGCGTGCCTGGTCGGTCTGGCGATCTTCTTGCGCCACGACTACCGCGGTGCGTCACTTCGCCTCGTGGCCCTGGGTGTCTGCGTCGGGATCGCGATCGTGAGCAAGCAGAACGCCGGGATCTACGTAGGGGGAGCGATCGTTTCACTGCTCGCCTGGCCAGGTCTCGCAGGCTTCGCGCGCGCGCGACGGGGCGATCGCTGGGCCGAGCTGGGGGCCTTCGCCGTCGGTGCGGCCGTTCCGGTGGGCGCCATGAGTGCCTACTTCGCCTATCGCGGGCTCTTCGGACCGATGATCACGAGCGGCCTGCTGCGCCCGCTCACGAGCTACCTGCCGAGCAGCGGTGTCCCGTTCCTGCCACCTCTTCGCTGGTGGGAGCTGGGGAGCTGGCACGGCGGGCCCTACCTCCCACTGCTCTACCTGGAGCTGTGGCACGCCGGGGCGCTTCCGGGCGAAGCATGGCAACGCGCCTACGAGGTCGCCGGCGAGGTCTTCTCGCGGCTCGTCTACTCGAGCCTGCCCGTCGCGTTTCTCGGCTGCGCCTGGCTCCGTTTGCGAGCCCTGTGGGATCCCGGGCCAGCGAGCGACACGCTCCGCGAGCGCCGATCCCGATTCTTCGCCAGCGCGGGCGTCTCGTTCGCCGTCACCGCCTCGGCCTTTCCACGCGCGGACCTCTACCACATCCTGCCCATCTTTCCGGTCGTCCTGGTGACGCTGTTCGGCCTCGGGCCAGGCGTCCTGACCAGCCGCAACGGTCGACGATCGCGACCTCCGACCGTGACCGCGCTGGCCGTCGGGGCCGTGCTGCTCCTGACCGGCACCCTCGCCCTGCGCCACGAGTCGCTGCTCACCGATCGTCTGATCCTGGATCGAGCGACCCTGCGGGTGCGACCGCGCGACGTCTGGGTCGGATCCGTCGTTCGCTACGTGCAGCAGCACGTTCCGCCGGGTGCACCGCTCTTCGTCTACGGTCACGAGGCCCAGTTCTACTTCCTCACGGATCGCTACTGGCCCTGGCGCTTCTCCCAGCTCTATCCCGGAATGACGGGAGGGGACGAGGGCGGCGCGCTCGCGCGGTTGCTCGATGAGCAGCAGCCCCAGCTCGTTCTACGCGGACTTCACGGGTGGTCCGGGATGGTGCCGATCCCGAGCTACACGGCCGAGCTGTTCGCCAGGGTCCGTCGCGACTACGTGGTCGCTACGGACGAGCTCTTTGCGGAGTTCCCGTCGAGGGGCCCGCGTCCTCCGGGCTTCGTCTTCGAACTCCTGCGTCGGAGTGGGCCCCGCCCCACCGACTACCGGAGCACGGCCTCAATGACTGAAGCGCTTGAGGATCCGGGTCAGGGTGTCGTCCGAGAGGCCGGTTCGCCCCTTGAGGTAGGTGACGGCTCGCAGCGCAATCTCGTCGGCACGGATCAGGATTCGCTTGGTTCGTGAATCGTCGGGGCGCGGGCGATAGTCGGTGGGCGTCAGCTTGCCGGCTCGTTGCTCCTCTCGGTAGTAGTAGACCGCCAGGGACTTGCGAGACTCGTGGTCCGGACACGCGAGGGGATCCGGGTGTCCGTGGTACGCCGGTGCCTGCGTGTTGAAGATCACGCAGCGGTTGAAGGTCGGCGCGACCCTCCGCTCGCAGGTCGACACGTCCTCGTTCCAGATCTCGTTGTGGCCCCGCCACTCCTCCCGCCAATCGTGATTCAGATACAGGATGAGGTTGACCTGCCGGCTCCAGGTGCGGTTCTTCGTATGGGTCTGGAAATCGTTGTGGATGTTCAGGAAGCCGCCCCGGCGAATCATGTGCATACCGGCGCCTTCGAGCGCGGGGTCGGCGATGAGATCCTCGAGGCCCGTCAGGGTCTCGATCAGTTTCACGAAACGTCGAGATTGGAACTCTTCGAGCAGCGCGGTCACGCTCGGAGGCATCTGGTCGAGATCCGTGATCGCGAGCTTCTTCTCGTTGTAGTGGTGATAGTACTTCCACCGTTCGCCGACTTCGGAGAACTCGCGGCGCACCGATTCGGCCACGGCCGCGTCGACGAAGTCGTCGATCACGGCGTGGGGATACGGGGAGGCGGCGAGATACTCCCCGCGGAGGGCCTCGGCTCGCTTCTCCATCTTGTCGTAGTCGAGGATTCCCACGAGCCGCTCCGTTCGCAAGGCGGGCATTCTATCACACGGGCCAGCCGTCACGGGCCGGGCGAAGCGCCTGGGCGCGGCCCGAGGCCGGGATCTGCGTCTCGTTGCGCACCGCCTTCCGCCGGTCTGCATCGCGTTGCCATGGCTTCCCGCACTCGCTACACCGTGACGTCCTCGTACGGCGGGAATTCTTCTTCATGACCACCGCTCCGCCGATGACCCGGCGTGCCTGGTTGGCTCTGGTCCTGCTGCTCTCCCTGAGCGCGATCTACGAGCTCTCGTTCCTGTACCGCGGGATCAACCGGCTGGACGAATCGTGGCAGCTCTACATGGCGATGCGCCTGCATGCCGGGGGCGTGCTCTATCGGGACGCGCTCTGGGTGTTCCCGCCGGGCCACGTCTGGGCGGCCTGGTTCGCGTGGTGGCTCGATCCGCCGGGTCTCGTGGTCGCCCGGCTGATCTATGCGGCCTTCTGCGTGGCTCTCTCGGCTTCGGTCTACTTTCTGGCGCGACGCTTGATGCCCGAGCCCTTCGCGCTGCTCGCGGCGGTGCTCGTCACCCTCGCGGCGCC
>Ga0114931_10003241_pt1 | contig 20642 bp, 18 predicted proteins | sample 2SBtaG_FD_89579 | JGI IMG/M metagenome (GOLD analysis project Ga0114931, IMG submission 89579) | Deep subsurface microbial communities from Kolumbo volcano to uncover new lineages of life (NeLLi) - 2SBTROV14_V59a metaG | ecosystem: Environmental > Aquatic > Marine > Volcanic | place: Kolumbo...
AAAACGGATTCGGTGCCCGCCGTATGTTCGGCCAGCGCGACACTGGCATCGTTTCCGGACTGCACTATCATGCCAAGCAGCAGATCCTGAACGCTGACTCTGCTGCCGACTTCGATGAACATGCGTGAGCCCTGGGTCCGCCAAGCCTTCTCACTGACCGTCACCAGGTCGTCCAGCGCGATCTGTCCCTCGTCCAGGGCACGGAATATGGCATAGGCAGTCATGAGCTTGGTCAGGCTGGCGGGTGCCAGGCGTTCGTCGGGTTTCAGCGAAGCAAGTTCTGCGCCGGTGTCACCGTCAACCAGCATGTAGCTCTTGGCGCCGATGATTGGCGGCTGCGGCACTGCCAGGTCCTGTGCAAACGCAGACTGGCCGCACAGCAATAAAGCCAGCGAAATCAATACGATTCGAAGTGTCACGATGTTTTTGCTCAAGCGATTCAAAACTGAATGCGCGTATTGTAGCGCCTGTCGGGCGAAATGTGAGGCCCGCGGGCCGATGCCGGCCGCGATCAGTTCAGCAGGGTCATTTCATCGAAGCACAGGGTCGGAATCCTCGTTTCCTTCCAGATCGTCTGCGCCTGCTCCCAGTCGCTTTCCCAGTACATGTCCGGTTTGATTCTCAGCAGCGCGTCGCTCTTGTAGCGCGCAAAGCTGCCCCTGCGTGCATCTTTGTTCGGTACATCCCACATCTGTAGCGCCTTGAATTGCACACCGTTCCTACGCAGCCAGTGTTCCGTTGGTTCCCGGTACTGTTCCAGCCGGCAGGTCAGGATCACGTCGATTTCGAAGCCTGGAATGAAATAGGGGTTGGCATTCCCGAGCCACTCGAGATACCAGTCTTCGTCCTCGTCTGCGCCTCGCGGCGGATTTGCGCAAAGCACGCCATCCAAATCCGTCGCCAGCATGCCGGACCCTGCATAAGACGCGATCTTGCGGTGCATCAGGTTCCATTCGAAGCTTCGCGGCGGCTCTATGACTTTATAATAGAGGTCGGCCTTGTGTTTCGTCTTTTCACGCACGATCAGGGCGGCTTTCGTGACCGAAAAATCCTTGTCGATGGACTCTATGACCGTCATTGCTTTCGCCATGGCACGGCCCTTGTCAATCGAGTCGTCAACCACGAGGATGTGTCGGATTTCATCCAGCGACAGTTTTCTGCCGGCCCGTGAACTGTGCCAGTAGTCCCCGGATTTCAAGAGGTCGGGCGTGGTCAGCCCCTTGCCGAGCTTGAGTGCAATGATCGAAGCGACCAACATGCCGCTTCGCGGGACACCCACAACGAGATCGTATTGCGTGGGAAACGCCTGTATCCACTCTGTAGTCCAGATCGATGCCTGGTCAATACTGACGAAGTTGATTCTGCTGCCGGACAGATTGCGCTTCAGGTTCCTGGAGCGCAGAAACAAACGGCTGTAGGTCGGGTCGTCGATCCGGCGGATGCCCAGGCGAAACCGACGATAGCAACGGTAGACAGCCAGCAGCAACCGATCCAGGGGGCCCTTATTGCCTTCCCATTCGGCTTTCCGTAAGTAATTGACGATCTTCTTCTTCACAGTAGTCGCTCGGGATCCTGGGTACCGCATCATGGTTTGTCACATTTGGCGCTTACAGTACTACGATGCCTTGCGTTAAGTGTGAAATTGATAACATAAGCGCCTGTCATTTCGTTCTCGGGCCGCGGCCCCGAAGTATTCCGGGTCTGCCGGAATCTTGCGGGCCTGCTGATTGGTCGCGCTGCTGCAGGCGAGGAAATACTTGTTCTCGTAGCGACAGCAACGGGGTGGAGCGGATTCTTCGGCCCGTGCCGGAAGGTTCTGCAAAGCGAAGCCGATTACGACGAGCAGAACGGCTTCCGCCACAATGGCGCTACTCGGTGACCAGATGTGTCTCTGTAATGCCGAGTTTCTGCAGTTCTTCGATGATGGAATCATATTGAATGACATTGACTACAGGGCCGATTCTTATGCGGTACAGTTTCGGCGAACGCGTCTTGTCTTCATGCACGACTACGGACACGATGCCTCCGCTTCGCAACAATGCGAATCGTCGCTTGGCGTTGTCTACCTCGCTGAACGCCCCTGCCTGGACATAGATGTTTGCGTGGGTTTCCATGTCTTTCGGCTTGATTTTCCGCATTTTGACAGTCTGGTGTGTTTGCGGTGGTGGCTCATCGAAACTGAGCGCCGTGACCTCGACCAGGCTCGTGCCGGTGCGCACCATGTCCAGTTTCAGTGCTGCAGAATACGAGAGATCAATCAGGCGATTGTCGACGAATGGACCGCGGTCATTGACGCGGACCACCACGCTCTTGTTATTTCTCAGGTTGCGAACACGGACGTATGTCGGCAGTGGCAGGGTCCTGTGCGCGGCTGTCATCGCGTACATGTCATAGGGTTCCTGGCTCGACGTCCTCCGCCCATGAAATTTTCTGCCATACCAGGATGCGACTCCCCGTGCCTTGTAACCATAGCTGGAATCGAGCACTCGGTAGGTATTGCCATTTACCTTGTAATACGGCCCGTTTCCGTAGCGGCTGCGTGCCTCGCGACGGGGTATAGCGTCGCCCGGGAGTCTCGCGGCGCTGGCAGCCCGTGGCGCGCCATCGTGCGCGTGCCGGGAGGCGCAGGCGGCGAAAAAGACAGTCAGGAGCAGCGATGCAACGAGTCCTGATCTCCTAACTCGCACTTTGCTGTACCTCGAGCGCGACTTCCTGGCCAAGAAGGAATACGGCAAGCGCGTACATCACACTGCGGTTATAGCGGGTGATGACGAAAAAATTATGAAATCCCACCCAGTATTCCTCACTCTCATCGCCTTGCAGGGTAATGAGCTGGCCTTTTTCTTCGCCGGGCAATTCTGTAGAAAACATCACGCCCTGGTGGCTCAGCGACGTTACGGTCTCCGCGGGGGTAAGTTTGTTTTCCGGTGTGTCTCCCTGCCATTGTGCGCCGAGCGTCGCAGACGTGACGACCGCTTTGCCCGTCTCCCAACCGTGCCGGACGAAATAGTTGGCGATGCTGCCGATAACGTCCGCCCAGTTCATCCAGATGTCACGTTTGCCGTCGTCGGTCGAGTCGACGGCATAGGCACGATAGCTCGAGGGCATGAACTGAGGTCTGCCCATCGCGCCGGCGTAAGAGCTGGTGGCAACAGTCGCTTCCATGCCTTCTTCGCGGATTAACAGCAGGTACTGCTCGAGCTCGCTGGAAAAAAACTCTGCTCGCGGCGGGTAGTCGAAAGCAAGCGTAGCCAGTGCGTCCAGCACGCGATAATTTCCAGTGAACCGTCCGAAATAGGTCTCGATTCCGATGACCCCGACGAGTATCTCGATCGGCACCCCGGTATCATCGCTGATTCTCGAAAGGTCCGCTTCATGCGCTTGCCAGAATCGAGCGCCGGCACTGATGCGCTCGTGCGTCATGAAGATGTCGCGATATTCGTGCCACTCCTTGGTCCGCTCGGCGGGGCGACTGATCGCATCGAGAATCGATTTTTTCGTTTGCGCCTCGCCGAGGATAGTTTCCAGTCTCGCACGATCGAAGGCATGCGCTTGTACCATGCGGTCGATAAAGTGCTGCACGTCGGGGCGATCCGTGTCGATAGCAAGCGCAGTTTCGCATCCGAACAGCAACAGAAGCATCGGCAAGAGCCATTTTTTTGTCAGCGTGTGCATCAATGAGGCAGCAATTTCCAATGGCGGTGAATCGACATGAGGATACCGAATCCGACCAACAGGGTCACCATGGATGTCCCGCCGAAACTGACCAGTGGCAAAGGCACGCCGACGACCGGAACCAGTCCGGTTACCATCGCGGTGTTAACGAATACGTAGACAAAGAAAGTCAGGCTGATACTCCCTGCAAGCAGCCGCGAATAAGTGTCGCGCGCCTGGATGGCAATCTGCAGGCCTCGGCCGATAACGAACAAATAGAGGCCGAGCAGGGCCAAAACGCCCAGTAGGCCGAGTTCTTCACCCATCACGGCGAAGATAAAATCCGTGGCGCGTTCCGGCAGGAAATCGAGCTGCGCCTGGCTGCCGTTGGTCCAGCCTTTGCCGAACAGGCCACCGGAGCCGATCGCAATCTTTGATTGAATGATGTTGTAGCCGGCGCCCAATGGATCGGAGTCCGGGTTGAGCAGTGTCAACACCCGTTGTTTCTGATAGTCCTGCATGAACTGCCACAAGGCCCATGCGCCGGGTATCAAAGCCAGCGTGAGCAATACCATCACCCGAATCGGCAGGCCGGCCAGCACGATAACCAGGATGCCGGACATCGCGATGAGGAGTGACGTACCGAGGTCCGGCTGCCTGGCGATCAGGATCGTCGGCACCATAATCAGGATGCCGATGACGAGCAGGTCCAGGAACTTCGGTGGCAACTGGCGATCGTGCAGGTACCATGCACACATCATCGGCACAGCGAGCTTCATGATTTCCGACGGCTGGAAACGAATGCCGATATCCAGCCAGCGTTGCGCGCCCTTGCCAATTTCGCCGGTCGCCAGCACCAGCAGCAGCAGGATGAGTCCTGCCAGGTAGCCCCATGGCGTCCAGCGGCGCATCACGTCAGGCGGCAGCTGCGCGACGATGAGCATGGTGCTCAGCGCGACGAACAGCCGAATGACCTGCTGCACCCACAGGTCCATATTCTGTGCGACGGCGGAGAAAAGGACGACCAGGCCAAGTGCACAGATCGTCAGTATGCCACCGAGCAAAGGTCCGTCGAGATGCAGGCGTTGCAGAATGTTGCCCAGGCCCCGCAATGGCGTGTTCCTGCCGCCGAACAGGCGTTGAGTATCGCTAAAGCGCATCGCTGTTGACTCCCAGGTACTGATCCATCAGGGCGCGGGCAATCGGTGCCGCGACGCGGCTGCCGCTTGAGCCATTCTCGACGACGACGGCTACCGCGATCTGTGGAACTTCGAGCGGTGCAAATGACATGAACAGGGCGTGATCCCGCAAATGCTCGTCGATTTCATCTTCGTTGTACTCTTCCTCCTGGGCAATCGAGAACACCTGGGCAGTGCCGCTCTTGCCAGCCATTTCGTAAGGCGCGCCCCGGCCAACGGCACGCGCGGTACCTTTCGAACTTTGCATGACATCGTGCATGGCGGCGATGACGTTGTCCCAGTAGAACTCGTCGTCTATTTGCACCCGCGGCAGCGGCTCCGGCGCAATCAGGGTTCGCCGGCCGCTCAGCGGATCCTCGTACGCGACCACGAGGTGCGGCCTGAATCGTTTGCCGCGCGCGGCCAGCGTCGCGGCGGCATTGGCCAGTTGCAGCGGTATTGCCAGCATGTAGCCCTGGCCGATCGAAGCGATTATCGTTTCACCGGGAAACCAGACCTGGTCGGCACGGTCCGGAAACGCCTGCCGTTTCCAGGCTCTCGATGGCACGAGGCCATCGGATTCTCCCGTCATGTCGAGGCCAGTCTTGTGACCCAGTCCGAACTGGTCGAGATAGTAATGCATGTTGTCGATACCGATATCCCGGCTGATCCCGTAAAAGTAGACGTCGCAGGACTGTGTAATGGCATCGTGCAGGTCGACTTCGCCATGCCCTTGCGGACGCCAGTCACGATAGCGGTGCGTACTGCCGGGCAGGCTGTACCAACCTTTGCAGAAGGTCCGGCGCGTGAGATTCGTGGCGCCTACTTTGAGCGCTGCCAGCGCGAGCATCGGTTTGATGGTTGAACCAGGCGGATAGGTACCACGCACGGCACGATTGAAAAGTGGTCGGTCCTGGTTATATTGCAGCGCGTTAAACTCGCTCGGTCCCATGCCGGTCGCAAACGCATTCGGATCGAAAGTGGGTGCGCTTACGAGTGCGAGGATCTCACCATTATTCGGATCTATGGCGACCACTGCGCCGCGTTTTCCCTTCATCGCCTCGCTGGCGACGCGCTGCAGGTCGAGATCGAGGCTCAGGTAAAGATTCTTGCCGGGAATCGGCTTCACGCGTTCCGGTGCGGAATCGCTGAAGCCGCGCGTCTCAGCGGGAACCCGCCGGCCGAGTGCATTGGACACGATCGGTCGCAACCCGACTTTGCCGTGCAGCAGTTCCTCGTTGAATTGTTCAACGCCTGTCTTGCCGGTATGCGACGTGCCTGCGTATTCAGCCGCATCGAGACGATCGAGGTCCCCCGTGCTCAGCGCACCCACATAGCCGATCGCGTGCGCGATGAATTCGCCATCGGGGTAATGACGTACGAGCCGCGGTTGCAGATCGACGCCCGGGAATCGCGGCCGCTGCACGGCAAAGTGGGCAATCTCCTCATCGGCAAGGCGAAAGCGCAGCGTGATCGGCTTGAAGCGCGGACCACTCTGCGCTAGATTCTCGAAGCGCAGAATGTCTTCTCTCTTGATGAGCCCGATTGCCGCGAGGCGATTCAGCGTGTCGCCGAGGTCGGCAACCTGCTCGGGAATCAGCTCGAGCTGGTAGGCCGGCAGGTTTTCCGCCAGCACCCGGTCACGACGATCGAATATCAGGCCGCGTGTTGGCGGTACGGCTTCGATTCGAATGCGATTGCCCAGTGATTGCTCGGCGAAAACCTCATGATCTAGAATCTGAAGCTGAACAAGCCTGGCGATCACAACGCCGAGCAGGAGCGTACTGACGACCGATGAGAGTATTATCCGCGCAACGAAAAGCTGCTTTTCGGAGTGATGATCCTTGATCGGGGCTATGAGACTCATTGCCTAGCGCCCCACACGTTGCCGCACGCCGAGCAGCAATATCGAAATCAGGGGCCAAACGATTGTTCCGCTGATAACCGGACCCCAGTATGCAATGGTCGGGGCGGCAATGCCTGCGACCCCGTTAATCCAGAACAGGATGAAGCGATAAAGGGCGAGCAGGGCAAATACCGTTGCCATTAACTGCAGTACCGGGAACTGGCGAAACTGCAGGTGGAATTTGACGGTAAGGTAAGCGATGACGCTGTTGGCCAGCGCGTACTGGCCGAGGAGTGCGCCCTGGGCGACATCCAGCACCAGCCCGGCAGTCCATGCAATGCCGACGCTGTAGCTGCGGGGGAAGCTTATCGACCAATAAATAAGTGTCAGTGTCAACCAGTCGGGGCGAAACGGCTCCGCCCATGCTGGCACCGGTGCCATCGATAGCATCAGCGCAATGACAATGCTGATGACGATTGGCGTATGCCTGGCAGCGCGGCCATTACTCATTTGCTGCATCCTCGCCTGCCAGCGGGGTCCCTGGCTCCGACCAGATAAGCATGATTTCGCGAACCTGGTTCAGCGCGGCTGCGGGCGTCGCCGTTACGGCAGCGAAAGGTTCCTGTGGGATTCGCGTGACCGTGTCGACGATGACAACCGGGTAACCGGCTGGAAAGGCACCTCCGAGACCGGACGTGACCAGCAGGTCTCCCGGTTCGATGTTCGCATTGTTCGGCAGGAACGGCAGGTCCAGGCGATTGAAGTCGCCGGTGCCACGTGCGATCGTCCGCAGGCCGTTGCGGTTCACTTCGACAGGCAGGTCGTGGCCCGGGTCACTGATGAGAAGGCATTGCGACGACGCCACGCCCGCCTCGATGACCTGGCCAACAACACCGTCGGCATCGATGATCGCCTGGCCTTCGTAAACGCCATCGCCGGTGCCCTTGTCGATGACCAGGACATGGCGAAACGGGTTTGCGCTGACCGACAGGATCTCTGCTACGCGCACCCGGTCGTGTACTCGCGCCCTCGCTTCCAGCATTTCACGAAGGCGTGCATTCTCGGCTTCGAGGGCGGCGTAGCGTTGCAAGCGGGCCTGGATCAGTAGTCGTTCCGCCTGCAGGCGACTGTTCTCGAGTTCGAGTTCGTTGCGGCTCTCCGTCGCATCATTAAGCCAGCGCCAGGCCGATACCGGCGCATCGACGACGATGCGTACAGGATAAATAACTGCGCCGATCGCTTTCCTGATGGTATCGAGATGATTATCCCGATGGTCGACGTACTGCAGGAGAATGCTCAGGCCGGTGAGCAACAACAGACGAAGGCCGAGCGCTGGCGAGTAGGGCGAGCGGTGCTGCTTGTTAGACGTCGCGGCGGCCATTTGCGTTACATTTTCGCATAATGGTTACCATGACTCTCTAATTATTATTCCAGGCCGAATACTGCCGGCCCATGTTCGTCGATGAGTTCAATGACGCGGCCGCCGCCGCGCGCGACACAGGTAAGCGGGTCATCCGCAATGACGACCGGCAAGCCGGTTTCTTCCATCAGCAACTTGTCGAGGTCGCGTAATAAAGCACCGCCGCCGGTCAGGACGATTCCTCTTTCCGCCACGTCGGCACCGAGTTCCGGCGGCGTTTGCTCGAGCGCCTCCTTGACTGAGCCGACAATGCCCTGCAAGGGTTCCTGAAGTGCTTCCAAAATTTCGTTGGAGTTCAACGTAAAGCTTCTGGGCACGCCTTCTGACAGGTTGCGCCCCTTGACCGAAACTTCCCTGACCTCCTGGCCCGGGAACGCCGAGCCGATTTCGTGTTTGATACGTTCTGCAGTTGCTTCACCGATGAGAATGCCATAGTTACGGCGAACATAGTTGGTGATCGCTTCATCAAACCTGTCGCCGCCGATCCTGACCGAAGCCGCGTAGACGATTCCGTTCAATGAAATGACAGCGACTTCAGAGGTACCACCGCCAACATCCAGCACCATCGAACCGCGCGCTTCGTGCACGGGCATGCCGGCGCCGATCGCTGCTGCCATCGGTTCAGGGATGAGGTGTACCTTGCGTGCGCCCGCACCTTCCGCGGATTCGCGAATGGCCCTGCGCTCCACCTGGGTCGAGCCGTATGGCACGCAGACCAGTACTCTCGGGCTGGGGCGAAAATAGCGGGTGCCGTGCGCCTTGCGTATGAAATGCTGGAGCATCTTCTCGGTGACGGTAAAATCGGCGATGACGCCGTCCTTCAGTGGCCTGATGGCCGTGATGTTGCCCGGCGTCCTGCCGAGCATGTTTTTCGCTTCGTCACCGACGGCTTCGACCAGGCGGCCACCGCGGCCGGAATCTTCACGAATTGCAACGACCGACGGCTCATCGAGCACGATTCCATGCCCACGCGAATAAATTAGCGTATTTGCAGTCCCCAGATCGATCGACAGATCATTGGAGAAATAACCGAAAATGTTCCTGAGCATCAGGCGCCGGAGTCCCGCGAAGTAAATTAACGGTGCAATGTAACAACGGACACGACATTGCACAAGGCAGCATGTATCATTGCTGGCCCTCGGGCTTTGTGGCGTCTCGCCCGTGTAGAAATCGTCGGAAAATCCCGTGTCGTTAACGAAAGATCAGGTCCAACACATCGCTATCCTGGCGCGCCTCCGGCTGGAGGAAAGCGAATTCGATGACGTGGTTGACAAGCTGTCACGGATCGTGGATTTCGTGGATCAACTGCAGGCCGCACCGGCCGATGACGTGTTGCCGATGGCGCATCCACTGAACATGGCACAGCGATTGCGTACGGACGAGGTTACAGAGACGAACGGACGCGACTATTTCCAGGAAAATGCTCCATTGACCGAGGGGGGCTACTACCTGGTACCGAAGGTGATCGAGTGAGTGGCGGTGCGGCCGATTCCGGGTTGCACGAGCGCACGCTTGCGGACCTTGCGGAGGGACTGGCGACCGGAGAATTCTCCTCGTGCGAGCTGACAGAGGCGCTGCTTGCACGCATCGACAGGCATGGCACTACGCTCAATGCCTTCATCACCGTCACAGCAGGGCAGGCGCTTGAGCAGGCGGCGCAGGCCGACAAGGTGAGGGCGAGCGGCGATGCCGGTCGTCTCACCGGGCTGCCGATCGTGCACAAGGACATCTTCTGCACCGAAGGTGTATTGACCAGCTGCGGGTCACGCATACTCGATAACTTCGTTTCCCCCTATGATGCCACCGTCGTCGAGCGCCTGTCCGCCGCCGGAATGATCATGCTCGGTAAGACCAACATGGACGAGTTCGCGATGGGTTCGTCCACCGAGAGCAGCTATTTCGGTCCCGTCAACAATCCATGGAATACGCAGCGTTCACCGGGTGGTTCCTCCGGCGGCTCCGCCGCTGCGGTCGCCGCGCGGCTGGTGCCCGCCGCGACCGGCACGGATACCGGTGGTTCGATCCGCCAGCCGGCTGCACTGACCGGCACGACCGGTATCAAGCCGACTTATGGAAGGGTGTCCCGCTACGGCATGGTGGCGTTCGCCTCCAGCCTCGACCAGGCCGGCGTGATCACCCGCTCGGCGGAGGATGCCGCGATGCTGCTGGGCGTCATGGCCGGCTGCGACAGCCGCGACTCGACTTCAGCTGATCACCCGGTGCCGGACTACGTGGCCGCACTGGCGAAACCGCTCAAGGAACTGCGGGTTGGCATCGTACGGCAACATTTCGACGAAGGCCTGGATGAAAAATGTGCCGACGCTGTCAGGACGGCGCTCAGAACGCTCGAAGAGGCGGGTGCGAAACTCGTCGAGGTCGACCTGCCGAACATTGACCTGTCGGTTCCGACCTATTACGTCGTCGCACCGGCGGAGTGTTCTTCGAACCTTTCGCGCTTCGACGGTGTGCGTTTCGGTCACCGGGCCGGGGATCCGCAGGACCTGCTGGATTTATACTGCCGCAGCCGTGGCGAAGGATTCGGCGCAGAAGTGAAGCGCCGCATCATGACCGGCACCTATGTGCTGTCGGCCGGCTATTACGACGCCTACTACCTGAAGGCGCAAAAGGTGCGGCAGCTCATCAGCCAGGATTTCAAGGACGCTTTCGAATCTGTCGACGTCATTGCCGGGCCGACCGCGCCGACCACCGCATTCGCCATCGGCGAGAAAACCGACGATCCGATCACGATGTACCTTAACGATATCTACACGATCGGCGCCAACCTGGCAGGACTGCCGGGCATATCCGTGCCCTGTGGCCTGATCGACGGGATGCCCGCCGGGCTGCAGCTGGTCGGCCCGCACTTCGGCGAGGGCACGATACTGGCCTGCGCCCACCAGTACCAGCAACTGACGGACTGGCACACGAGATGCCCGGAGGATTTTGCATGAGCAGCCGCTGGGAAGTCGTGATCGGCCTGGAGATTCATGCCCAGCTTTCGACGAAAAGCAAAATTTTCTCCGGTGCATCAACGGCTTACGGTGCGGATCCCAACACACAGGCGTGCCTGGTGGACCTCGGCTATCCGGGTATGCTGCCGGTTCTCAATGCCGAGGTTCTGCGTATGGCCGTAAAATTCGGCCTCGCGGTGAACGCGAAGATCGCGCCGCGCTCGGTTTTTGCCCGCAAGAACTATTTCTACCCGGACCTGCCGAAGGGATACCAGATCAGCCAATACGAATTGCCGATCGTCGAGCACGGTGAGCTCTTCATTCGTGACGACGAAGGCAACGAAAAACGCATCGGGCTTACGCGGGCACACCTCGAGGAAGATGCCGGCAAGTCGGTGCATGCCAGTTTCGATGACGCGACGGGTATTGACCTCAATCGCGCCGGTACGCCGCTACTTGAGATCGTCTCCGAGCCCGACCTGCGTTCGGCCAGGGAAGCGGTGGCCTACATGCGCAAGATGCACTCGATTGTACGCTACCTCGGCATTTCCGACGGCAACATGCAGGAGGGCTCGTTCCGTTGCGATGCCAATGTGTCGGTGCGTCCGCGCGGCCAGGAAGCGCTCGGCACGCGGACCGAACTGAAGAACCTGAACTCGTTCCGCTTCGTGGAGAAGGCCATCAACTTCGAGATCGAGCGGCAGGTCGAGCTCATCGAGGACGGCGGTGAGGTCGTGCAGGAGACCCGACTGTACGACTCGGACAAGGACGAGACACGCGCGATGCGCAGCAAGGAGGAAGCGAACGACTATCGTTACTTTCCGGACCCCGACCTGTTACCGGTCGAACTCGATGATGAGTTCGTCGCGGCCGTGCAAAAGACTTTGCCGGAGCTGCCCGACGCGAAACAACAGCGCCTCGTTGAGCAATACGGCCTGAAGGTGACCGATGCGGAAATTCTCACCGTGAGCCGCACACTTGCCGATTACTTCGAAGCGGTGACAGAAAAGACCTCGGCGAAACCACAGGCCGCGGCCAACTGGGTCATCGGTGCCTTGTCGGCACTCCTTAATAAGGAGAATCGCGACATCAACGACAGCCGCATCGAGGCGGTGGCGCTGGCCGGGCTGCTCGACCGCATTGCAGACAACACGATATCCGGAAAGATCGCCAAGGAGGTCTTCGATGCAATGTGGTTCGGAGGGGGCAGCGCGGACGAGATCATTGAGGCGCAGGGCCTGAAGCAGATAACCGACACAGGTACGATTCAAAGCATCGTCGATGCCGTCATCGAGGCAAATCCCGGGCAGGTCGCCGAATATCGCGCCGGCAAGGATAAATTGCTCGGCTTTTTTGTCGGACAGGTTATGCAGCAAACTCGCGGCAAGGCGAACCCGGGCCAGGTCAACCAGATCCTCAAGGACAAGCTCAGGTAGCAGCATGATCGAAAAAGACGCCGTCATCCCCTTCGTATTCGAAACGCTTCCGGTTCGCGGCGCGATTTTCCAGCTCGAGAGCGCCTGGCGGCGCATGCAGGAAAGCCACGACTACGCACAACCGGTTGCAGAAATTCTCGGCCACGCCGCGGCGGCGACCGCGCTGATTGCGCAGAGCCTCAAGTTTGATGGTTCCGTTACCCTGCAGATTTCGAGTGAGGGGCCGCTCGGCATGCTTGTGATGCAGAGCACCAATGACCTCGACATCCGCGGTATGGCTACATCACATGACATCGCGGATAGCGTCCGCTTTTCCGCACTCGCCAGGGGGGCACATTGCGCGGTGACCGTCGACACCGGTGCCATGGAGCGCCCTTACCAGGGCATCGTCGAAATCAACCCGAACTCTCTCGCTGCGAGCCTCGAGAACTATTTTAGCCACTCCGTGCAGGTTCCCAGCCACTTGAAGCTGGCAGCGGCATCCACGCATTGTGGCGGCATCCTGTTGCAGCAGATGCCCGGCGAAATTGCCGCGACAGAAGACGACTGGCGCCGCCTCGCGTTCATGATTGCCACCCTGCGAATCGATGATCTCGCTGACGGTGGCAGCACCGATCTATTGCACAAGTTGTTCGCCGAAGACGATGTCCGCGTGTTCGGCGCACGGCGTCTTCGTTTTCACTGCCGCTGTTCGCAATCGAAGGTCGAGGAGGTGCTGAGATTTCTCGGCGAGGCCGAGACTCGCGCGGCACTCGTCGAACAGGGCAGCGTCGACGTCACCTGCGAGTACTGCGGCAAAGTCCGGTCGTTCGATCGCGTAGATGTCAGCCAGGTGTTTGCCGGCGCAGTCGTGTCAGGCACCGACGCCATCCACTAGCAATGAAGCCGAGAAAAAAATGAATAAACTCATCACATTTTGTTTCCTGTTTGGCCTGGCAGCGTGTCAGCCTGAGCCCGTTGCGCCCGACTACAGCGAATTTGATATCCAGACGTTGCAGTCGCTGATGGAGCAGGGCGAACTCAGCGCGGAACAATTGACAAAGTTTTACATTGGCAGGATCGAGCGCATCGATCGCCACGGGCCAGCACTCAACGCCATCATCGAAATCAACCCGGATGCGCTGCAGATAGCGAGAGCACTGGACAGGGAACGGGCAGCATCCGGTCCGCGAGGGCCGATGCACGGCATCCCCGTGGTGCTGAAAGCGAACATAGACACAGCAGACCGGATGGATACCACCGCCGGATCTCTTGCGCTGGCCGGACACAAATCACCTGCGGATGCCTTCATCGTCGAGCGGCTTCGCGAAGCCGGCGCCGTTATTCTGGCCAAAGCCAATCTGAGTGAGTGGGCAAATTTTCGTTCGACAATGTCCTCGAGTGGCTGGAGCAGCGTCGGCGGGCAAACGAAAAACCCCTACGACTTGCCCAGAAACCCGTGTGGGTCATCAAGCGGATCCGCCGTTGCAGTCACAGCGAATCTCACCAGCGTGGCGATCGGCACGGAAACGGACGGATCCGTTATTTGCCCGTCCAGCATCAACGGCGTCGTGGGAATCAAGCCAAGCCTCGGGCTGGTGAGCCGCAGCGGCATCATCCCGATCGCGCACAGTCAGGACACTGCCGGCCCAATGGGGCGAACGGTCAGGGACGCGGCAATCCTGATGAACGCGATTATCGGCCGGGATGACAAGGACCCCATGGCAGACGCCTTCCCGGCCGATATCCCGGACTTTACCGCCGGGCTTAGCGAGGACGCTTTGCAGGGCGCGAGAATCGGCGTCATTCGCAACTACCCCGGGGCCGGCAAAGACGCCAGGGTGGATGCCATACTCGATACTGCCGTTGACGAACTTCGCTCGCTCGGTGCTGAAATCGTCGATGCGATCGAGGTGGATACCGAGGGCATGGGCGATGCCGAATACGAAGTTTTGCTGTATGAATTCAAGTCGGACCTGAACGCGTATCTGGCAAACGCCGGCGCAGCGGTCGGCAGCCTGGCGGATGTCATCGAATTCAACCGCGCCAATGCCGAGCGGGCAATGCCGATTTTCCAGCAGGAGATACTCGTGGCTGCCGAGGCAAAAGGGCCGTTGACAAGTAGCGAGTATCTCGAGGCATTGGCGAAGAGCAAGCGAATCGCGCAGCAGGCGATCGACGGGCCGATCACGGAACACGGGCTCGATGCGCTGATTGCGCCAAGCGAGGGCCCGGCCTGGATGACCGATCATGTCAACGGCGATCAGTTCAGCGGCATCGGCAGCTCCGCGTATGCCGCGGTGTCCGGTTATGCCAGCATCACGTTGCCGGCGGGCTATGTTGGGGGATTGCCCATTGGCCTGTCGTTCATTGGCGGAGCCATGAGCGATGCCAGGATGATCCGCTATGCATTCGCGTTTGAACAGGCCGTAAATATGCGCCAGCCACCCGCAGTGGATGAGCAAGCGGAAATTGCTACTCGACGGTGATCCTGGCGATCATGAACGGGTGGATGTTGCAGTAATACTTGTATTCGCCTTTTTCATCGAAGGTCACTGAAAAAGACTTGTCTTTTCCGAACAGCCCGGATGCGAACTTATCATCGGGAAACTTGGTCTGCTTCATGCCCCGGGTGGCGCGGCCTATGACCGATTCACCGCTCGTGACGTCGTGATCGACCGGGTCGAGATTGACCCAGCGGACGGTTGTGCCCGCGGGGACGACGAGTTCGGCCGGCTCGAATTTCAGGTTCTTGATCTCGACGGTGACGGTGTCCGATTGCGATGGTTGCGCGCCTGGTTGTTCGTCGCTGCCATACGCAGAGGTCACGGCAATAAACGTCATTGCCAGCAGTCCGAGCGGGAATAGCGGTGAATTTATCACTGGGATCAGCCTGTGCTGGTGTTGAAATGGGGGGTTGGGCGATATCCCAACCCCCTTGTTGCATACGAGCAATCAGTGCGACTGATCAATGCCAGGTAACGTCGTCATACATGAGGTGCACGAACTTGGGATACGGCGGCAGATAACCCTTGACCGGGTCTCCCATCGGGTGCGACACGATATGCACTTGTACGGCGTGTTTGTTACTTATCGAACCGCCATATTCCATTGCCTTCATCGGCCCCTTGAAATCAACCTTGCCAGTCTCGGCGTTGCGCACCTGCTCGGTGAACATCAGGTGCGTCGGTCCCATCCAGGCCAGTTTGCCGTTATGAAAGGCCTAACCGGGACCCCACGTGGCGAGGTAGGTCCATACCTGTGGCAGTAAGGGCGGGCTCATCTTTGGATCGATGTCTCCGCCGGTCGCGCCGTTCAGGTTAACGTCGGTCCTGATCATCTGATATTTTTTGGTGACTATCTTCCATTCGCCGTCGCTACCATTAAAGGTGGCAGTGATGGTCCCACTGTTTGTTTCCGGGTCGACATCGATATCGATCTTGCCGCTACCATGCATGACGCAACTACCGTCGTAGCAGAAGCGGTCCTTGGAGTCGTGTTTTCCGATCTGTGTGGCTGTGGTGGCACTAATTTTCATTTCTGATGCAAAAACCGGCCCGTACCCGGCCATTAGAATAAGCCCTGCGAGCAGGCTGACAATAAGTTTGTTGGCTGAAATATGCATTTGTTACTCCTGATGAAATTGTATAGCGATCTTTTCTAAATGGCCTGCCAGGAACTGTCCTCGGAGCTGATTGGTTTGAGTTGGATCATCACGATTCGGCAGCGGGCCAGCTACTGAGACCGGGCGCAAATCGTAAAGTTCGCTCAGGTAAATTTCTTTCGTGGATTTTGGGGGAGGCAGTCCCTTTTTCGTCTTCTCAAGGCACAATACTTTCGCCGCCCGGGAATCGCTGTGGTAGAATCTTGAGGATAAATATAAAAATATCCTTATATTTTAATGATTATAGCTACGGCACGACTGGTGCAATATCTCAAAGCCCTGGCGGATCCCACCCGCCTGAGGCTGGTGGCGCTGTGCCGACAGGGTGAATGCAGCGTGTCAGAGCTGACCCGGGTCATCGGACAGAGCCAGCCGCGGATCTCGCAGCAGCTCAAGGTGCTCTGTGATGCCGAATTGCTGAGCCGCTTTCGCGACGGCAAACGCGTGTTCTATCGGGTGCCGCGAAATCGCGACGCTGCACCCGCTTTGCGCCAGCTGCTGGCGTTGCTGCCCGATGATGATCCCGCGTTCGATGCCGACTGGAACCTTCTCGTGCAATCGCGGGGTGAACGCATCGGTGAGCACGCGTTCGACCGGCAGGAAGAGACCGCGTTGCGCGCATTGCATCGTGCGATCCTGGATCTCACTGTCACGGCGACGGTTGGGTCATTGCTGGATGTGGGCTGTGGCCGTGGCGCGATTCTCAAACTTCTTGCCAGTCGCGCGAATCGTGCAGTCGGCGTCGACATCGACGCAGATGCGAGGCAACTTGCGCGCGCCGAATTGATGCTTGCCGGCATGCCGAACTGCAGCCTGCGAAAAGGCGACATGTACCGCTTGCCGTTCGCGAATGCCGAGTTTAATACGATCATCATCGATGGCGTGCTGGTCGATGCGCAGAAGCCTGTGCACGCACTCGCCGAAACACGCAGGTTACTGCGCCCGGGAGGCCGCCTGTTCATTCTCGAGCCGGTGCTGAAGCGGACTTCGCAGGATATCCAGGTGTCGCTTGCGGACTGGAGCAAGCAGGCGGGATTGCGGCTTGCACGAGCGCGACTCGTACCACAGGAAAATCCGACCTGGCTCGTTTCGGTTGCGATAGTTGCCGACAGCCGGGATGAGGCAGCGTAGGACGCGCTGATGGCCACAGCAGCTGATAAAGTCAACGTCTCCTTTGAATTCTTCCCGCCTGGCACGGAGGCGATGGAGAAGACGCTGTGGGAATCCATTCGCCACCTCGCGGTCCTCGGTCCGCATTTCGTCTCGGTCACATACGGTGCCGATGGCTCGACACGCAAACGTACGCATGCAGCGGTGACGCGTATTTTGCGGGAGACGAGCCTGACGGCTGCACCGCACCTGACCTGCATCGGTGCGAGCAAGGGAGAGATTGACAGCATCGCGCGAGAGTACTGGGACATGGGTATCCGCCACCTTGTCGCTTTGCGCGGTGATCCGCCCAAAAGCACTCATGTATACAAGCCGCATCCCCACGGCTACGCGTATGCGTCCGCTCTTGTCGCCGGGCTGAAAAAGGTTGCCGACTTCGATATCTCGGTCGCCGCGTACCCGGAGGTGCACCCGGAGGCAGAAAGCGCGGAAGCGGACCTCGACAACCTCAGACGCAAACTGGATGCGGGTGCCTCGCGCGTAATCACGCAGTTCTTTTTCGACGTGGACCTGTATTTTCGCTTCCGCGAACGTTGCGCGAAAATCGGCATCGATTCGCCAATAATTCCTGGTATCCTGCCGATCACCCGCTTTCCTCAGCTGCAACGTTTCGCGGCGCAATGCGGCGCCACGGTTCCTGCGTGGCTCAAGGAACGATTCTCCGGTCTGGAGGAGGATGCGGAAACACGCAAGTTGATTGCCGCAAGCGTCGCGATCGAGCAAGTTGCTCTCCTCAAGAAAGAGGGTGTCGAAGATTTTCATTTCTACACGCTGAATCGGCATGAATTGACGTTCGCTATTTGCCACGCAATAGGGGTACGTCCTCTCAAGGTCGCCTGAACGATGCAACGTCAGCAAAGAATCGATGCATTGATGCACGCGACCGGCGAGAGAATCCTGCTACTCGACGGGGCCATGGGCACGATGATCCAGGCCTGCGGACTGGATGAACAGGCGTATCGTGGCAAGCGATTCATGGATTGGGAAACTGATCTCAAGGGCAACAACGACCTGCTCTCGGTAACGCGTCCACAGGTGATCCGTGAGATCCATCGACAGTTCCTTGAAGCCGGCGCCGACATTATCGAGACCAACACGTTCAATGCCAACACGCCGTCGATGAGTGACTACGGCATGGAATCCATGGTTGCCGAGATCAACGCGGCTGCTGCGCATATCGCGCGTGAGGCGGCTGATACCTATGCCGCGCAAGCGGGTACGCCGCGCTTTGTCGCCGGCGTGCTGGGGCCGACAAATCGTACCGCGTCGATTTCACCGGACGTCAACGATCCCGGTTACCGGAATATTACGTTCGCTGCGCTCGCGGAGACATACCAGGTCGCGGCTACGGCGCTTATCGAGGGCGGCGTCGATTTCCTGATGATCGAGACGATCTTCGACACGCTGAACGCCAAGGCGGCCATTTTTGCGATCCGGCAGAGTTTCATGGCAACCGGCGTGATTTTGCCGATCATGATATCGGGGACCATCACGGATGCTTCGGGGCGGACGCTGTCCGGCCAGACCACCGAGGCGTTCTGGAATTCAGTCCGCCACGCGGAACCGTTCATGGTAGGTCTCAATTGCGCCTTGGGCGCCGAAGATCTAAGGCCTTACCTCGCGGAGCTGTCGCGGGTTGCCGATACGCGTGTCAGCGTGCATCCGAACGCAGGTTTGCCGAACGCGTTCGGCGAGTATGACGAGACGCCTCCGCACATGGCCGGGATCGTCGCTGAGTTCGCGGATAGCGGCTTCGTCAATCTGGTCGGCGGCTGCTGTGGCACGACGCCGGAGCATATCCGTGCATTGCGCGAGGTGATCGATGGGAGGGCGCCGCGCGTCGTACCGAAAGTGGAGGCGCGTTGCCGCCTGTCAGGCCTCGAACCCGTCAACATCGGCCCGGACGACCTTTTCGTCAATGTCGGCGAACGCAGCAACGTTACCGGATCAGCGATTTTCAGGAAGTTGATCGAAGCTGGGAGCTACGCCGATGCCGTGCAGGTCGCGCGGCAACAGGTCGAAAACGGCGCACAGATTGTTGATGTCAATATGGACGAGGGCATGCTCGATTCCGAGGCGGCGATGGTCACTTATCTCAAGCTGATCGCCGCCGAGCCGGATGTCGCGCGCGTTCCGGTCATGATTGACTCTTCGAAATGGCCAGTCATCGAGGCGGGCTTGCAATGCGTGCAGGGCAAGGGCGTTGTGAACTCGATCAGCCTGAAGGAAGGCGAGGAAGCGTTCATCCGCCAGGCGAGATTGGTCCGTGACTACGGTGCCGCGGTCATCGTAATGGCATTCGACGAGCAGGGGCAGGCCGATAGCGTTGAACGCAAGGTCGGGATTTGCGAGCGCTGCTACCGTATCCTGACTGAGCGGGTCGGTTTCGATCCCGCCGACATCATTTTCGATCCGAATATATTTGCCGTGGCGACCGGCATCGAGGAGCACAATCGCTACGGCCTCGATTTCATCGATGCAACCCGACGGATAAAAGCGTCGCTGCCGCATGTGCTTGTCAGCGGCGGCGTCAGCAACGTGTCATTCTCGTTCCGTGGCAACAACGTGGTGCGGGAGGCGATTCACTCGGTATTTCTCTATCACGCGATCCGCGCCGGCATGGATATGGGCATCGTCAATGCGGGGCAGCTTGCGATCTACGAAGACCTGCCGAATGAGCTGAGAGCTGCCGTCGAAGACGTTGTGCTGAACCGCCGCGACGACGCAACGGAGCGATTGCTCGAGGTCGCGAAGGCGTTCAGGGACCAGTCCGGCAGGCAGAAAGGCAGGACCCGGGATCTGCGCTGGCGGGACGAGCCGGGCGACAAGCGGCTGGAATACGCGCTCGTCAATGGCATCGACGAATTCATTGTTGCGGATACGGAAGAGGCACGGGTGGCCGCCGACCGGCCGCTGGATGTCATCGAGGGGCCGCTGATGTCGGGCATGAACGTCGTCGGTGACCTCTTTGGCGCCGGCAAGATGTTTCTGCCACAGGTCGTCAAATCCGCGCGCGTCATGAAAAAAGCGGTTGCCCATCTTGTGCCGTTCATCGAAAAAGAGAAAGGCGGAGTCATCGAGACCAACGGCAAGATTGTCATGGCAACGGTCAAGGGCGACGTACACGATATCGGCAAGAAGATCGTCGGCGTTGTCCTGCAGTGCAACAACTTCGAGGTAATCGACCTGGGCGTCATGGTGTCCGCGGAAAAAATACTTGAGGCAGCCCGGCGGGAGCAAGCACAGTTCATCGGGCTTTCCGGCCTCATTACGCCGTCGCTCGACGAAATGGTACATGTCGCGTGCGAGATGCAAAGGCTCGGCTTCGATCTGCCGCTCCTGAT
>Ga0114931_10003242_pt1 | contig 20639 bp, 22 predicted proteins | sample 2SBtaG_FD_89579 | JGI IMG/M metagenome (GOLD analysis project Ga0114931, IMG submission 89579) | Deep subsurface microbial communities from Kolumbo volcano to uncover new lineages of life (NeLLi) - 2SBTROV14_V59a metaG | ecosystem: Environmental > Aquatic > Marine > Volcanic | place: Kolumbo...
GCGAAAAAGATAGTAGCCTGGGGTGAGGTTTTGCGTAACCCCAGGGAAAGAATCAAAATGCGACGCGACTCTGAAGGAGTCGAACATATTGCGGTTTTCAGGTTTGTTGGATTGCTCGTAGCGACGCGGTTTATTGATGCACAATAGATTTGGCGTTTTGGAATTCTTCAAATGCTTTTGCGCGAAGTTTCAAATTCTGAATAGAGGTGCTGTCAGACCCCTTCAGGGTCGGGGATTCTTTTGGGGCTTTTCCCCAGGGTGCCGCTCGTAAGACCTCGCTTTACCCCGGGCTATTATCTTTGTCTCTTTCAGAGACCGCTAAGGAAATAAAGCAAACTGAGTTGGTACCGAATTACCGTGTTTTGGTTCAACAAAGGAATTCAAAAAGACCGTAGCAAACGGTGACAAAACCTACTATGCCTGGGGCGGAAGTTCCGTAATCGCCGAATACACCGAAACAGCAAGCAGGGCAGCCAGATAAGGAAATTCCAATATGATTCCTTAGGGCGTATGACAAGGCAGAAATTTGCCGAGCAGAATGCTTCTCTTAATGATTCGGGAAACTATGTGACGTCGGGCGGAATCTGGAGCGATGCCGTTACATATGATAATCGTTCAAATCTCACACAAAAAACAGATGCGAGAGGCGTCAAGACAAATTTCAACTATCTTGAGAACGGCTTGATCGACCCTTTGAATAGGCTTCACGCAATTACATTTGATACATTAGGATGATTTTCTAAACTCTAAATTAACCTGTTTTTGCTTTACTTTCGCCGTTTTCTTTTTCGGCAATTTCGAGCCGCTTTACCTTTTCAACTAAGGTCGTGCGTTTCATATTTAGAAGTTTTGCAGCCTGCATTTTGTTTCCGCCGGTTTTATCTAATGTTTGCAAAAGTAAATTTCGTTCGACTTCTGAAACAACGTTTGATAAATCAATACCTTCATCCGGGATCGAAGTTGGTATTGCTCCCACACCTTTAGTAATAGGAAAGGAACGCATCGGATTCTTGATCTCTTCCGGCATATGCTCTAGCAACACAACCGATTCTTTCCCCGAAAAAACAGCTGCGCGTTCAACACAATTTTGAAGTTGCCGCACATTGCCCGGAAAATCATACGACATGAGCGAACGCTGAGCGTCTTCACCAATCGTTTTATTAGGCAAGCCGGTACTCGAACAAAAACGCTGAAGCAGTCCCTCGGCAATTGGTAAAATATCACTAGAACGTTCTCTTAAAGGCGGTATTTTCAGTTGCACCACATTCAAACGGTGGTATAAATCAGCCCTAAAACTTCCATCTGCAATTTTTTCGTCAAGATTCGCGCTTGTCGCTGCCACGATCCGCACATCAACCTCGATAGTGTCTGTCGATCCCAATCTCTCAAATTTACTTTCCTGCAAAATTCGCAAAAGCTTAGCTTGAAGTGCTAAATTCATATCGCCGATTTCATCAAGGAAGAGCGTGCCGCCGTCTGCCTGTTCAAATCGTCCTTTTCTGCTCGATTGTGCGCCCGTATAAGCACCCTTTACGTGACCGAATAATTCATCTTCTAAAAGGTTTTCCGGGATTGCCGCGCAATTCATAGCAATAAAAGGCTTCTTTACACGGGGGCTCGATTCATGAATTTTCTTCGCGATCAATTCCTTCCCTGTTCCGGTTTCTCCAGTAACCAAAACATTTAGCTTAAATGGCGCGATAGTTTCAATTTGATTAAGTAGATTAACCATCTCCTCTGATTTAACTATTAACGAGGACTCGGCTTTCGGTGCTTCGGCTTCATTATTGGTGGGGCGATTGGAAATCTTCTCCACCGCTACTCGAATTACATTCAACAGATCATCTAAAGAAACCGGTTTACACAAAAAATCTGCCGCGCCAAGCTTCATCGCTTTAACGGCGTTATCGATGGTTCCGTAACCTGTCATCACATAAACATACATATTCGGATTGTGCTGCAAGCAAATCGGCACAAAATCGAGTCCGCTCTTCCCAGGAAGGTTTACATCGGTTAATACAACATCAAATTTTTCGTTTTTAAGACAGGCTTCAGCTTTTTCGACTGAATTTACTGCGGTTGGTTTATGCCCTTCCTGAGTTATTGAATCGACTAAGACATTTCGTAAACTAGGGTCGTCTTCGACAATAAGAATATTTGCTTTCATAGGAGTTCGGGTAGTGACTTTGAATTGGAAGATAGCAAAATGGAACGCTATTTTCTAAAAAGACTACCTTTTCTTGTAATACGTGTCAACCAAATGACATTTTTGGCTTTTCATTGACGTTTCACGTATTCCTCAAAACCCTCGATTATTCAAACGCTCCATTTTACAGGGTTTTCATTTCGGCACACCCTTTGCACACTAGAAAAACCGGAGGCACGCTTTATGAACTTAATGTCTACAGATCGAGTAACAAATCTATTGGAGACATTTCTCGACGTACAAAGTCGTCGGGCGCAAGTAATTGCGGGTAATATCGCAAACGCTGATACTCCGGAATATACTGCAAAGGAACTTCAATTCGAAGAATATTTGCAAAAAGCCGTAAAAGAGGTTGATCTCCCACTTGAAGAAACCTCCGAAAAAGTATCGGAAGCCGAACTGAAAGTCATTGACCGAACTTCCACAACTATCGGTCTCGATGGCAATACAGTTGACGTAGGTCGAGAGATGTCTGATTTGGCGCAAGCCGGAATGGATTTTAATCTCGGTGCAAAAATGCTGCAAGCGCGCTTCCGCCTTCTGAGATCCGCCATCCACGAGGGTGGTTAATGATCCTAAGGAATTTTAGCTCCCACTTGAATTTCTTTGGATTAGCTCTCCCGCATAGCCAAAAAAAAGAGGATGTCTCCCACAGAATCTTTTTAAGCTAAGTAACCGATACCCTCGTGAGGCGGATTTTTTTATAAAAACCCATGTCATTATTTACAATCGTTAAAATTGCGACCCAAGGAATGACCGCGCAGCGCGAAAGGCTTGAAGCCTCGGCTGCAAATCTTGCGAATGCGAATACTACTCGTACCAGCAGCGGCAAGCATTACCAAAGGCGCGATATTATTTTTGAGACGACCGAAATAAAAGAAACCTGGAGAGAAAATGCTGTTCGCAGCGGTTTATCCGATCCAGATTCTAAACCCGCCGGCGTAAAATCTTCAATTGTTCTTGCTGATGAAGATCAATTTATACTCCGGCACGACCCCGGTCATCCCGATGCGGATGAAAACGGTAACGTAAAGATGCCGGATGTCGATCCGCTTGAAGAAACCGTTAACATGATGTCAGCCGCACGCTCATTTGAAGCAAACGCGACGGTATTTAACACAGCAAAAGATTTAGCAAGAGTGAGCCTAAACTTAGGCGACGCATAAACTTATGGCTATCAATGGCATATCAGGACTACTTTCACCATCTAACATATCCGCCTTGTCGAAGGGTGAGAATGGGATTGCTAAAGATGACTCATCTGATTTTGGCGGCGCAATAAAAAGTGCTATAGAAACAATTGATAAAACTCAGAAAGATGCTAATAAAGAGATTGAAAAGGCTGTCACCGGCGAATCTCAAGATTTACATAAAACAATAATCGCCCTTCAAACTGCCGATCTCAAGTTTCAACTTGGGCTTCAGGTTAGAAATAAACTAATCGGTGCCTACGAAGAAATTATGCGAATGCAAGTTTAATCCCCCCTCCAATTTCCACGAGAACTTTAAAAAAGTATTCATTAACCGACTAATATGTCATCAATTTTTGACCAAGGTAAAGAAGTATGGAATCGTCTGCCAATCGGTGGACGAATAACAACCATAGGTGCTGCGCTCGCAACGATTGGGTTGATTTTTGCCGTTGTCTATTACGGTTCCCAAGGCGAATACGGCGTTCTTTTCTCTGATCTAAAACCCGCCGATGCACAGACGATTGTTGAAAAGCTGAAAGCCCAGAATGTTCCCTACACACTGTCGAACGGTGGATCAACGGTGCTCGTTCCCAACGAGCGAATTTCGGAATTGCGTTTGCAAATGGCAAGTTCCGGTGCGCTTTCCGGCGGACATGTTGGTTTTGATCTCTTTGATAAAAACAGCTTTGGTGCAACGGATTTTGCGCAGAGAATAAACTTTCGAAGAGCGCTCGAAGGCGAATTAGCGAGAACTTTAGAGGGAATGGATGAAATCGAAAATGTTCGAGTACACATGACCCCCAAAAAAGAATCAGTTTTCACCGAAAAGGAAGAAGGTGCAAAAGCATCTGTAATGCTGCGCGTGAGACAAGGAAAAGAATTGTCCTCAGAAAGAACGGACGCAATCGTAAATCTGGTCGCAAGTGCCATACAAGGGCTTGATCCATCAGGTGTTTCTGTAATGGATACTAAAGGAAGATTGCTTACAGCAGCGAAAAACAGAAAAGGTGAAAGTGATTCCAGTGTGTTCAACGCACATCTTGATTCCAAACGTAAATTTGAATCCGAAACAGCTGCCAGAATAATTACGCTTCTCGAACCCATTACGGGAGAAGGGCGTGTTCGGGCAGATGTTTCCGCCGAAATAGATTTTAGTAAGACCGAAGAAACTGAAGAAAAATACAACCCTCAATCACAAGTAATCCGCTCCCAAAAGAGTTCGGATGAAAAGAGAAATTCCTCGACAGCTGCACCACGCCCCGCCGTCGGAGCAAGATCGAACGATCCTACAACACCTATTGCAACCGCGCAAAATAAACAAAAAACAGACACCGATCAAAGAGTGGCAACCACAACGAATTATGAGATTGATAAAACCACTAAACGCACAATCAATGGCGGTGGACAAATAAAACGTTTGACGGTTTCGGTTCTCGTTGATCACAAACTTGCCAAAGATGTCGCCGTCGCGAGAACGACGGAAGAACTCAGTCAGATCGAAAAATTAGTTGCCGGTGCTGTAGGAACCGATTCAAATCGAGGTGACTCGGTCGTCGTTCAAACAATGCCTTTCAATAAGGAGAATTTGGGTTTAGAAGCACCATCCGCATCAATACTTCAAGAAAACAAACAGTTGATATCTACAGGAATAAAATATGGACTTCTGGCTCTGGTAGCCGTTCTCGTGCTCTTCTTCGTGATACGTCCCGCTCGCAAAGCACTAAAAGCCGCATCGGCAAATGCAAAAACCCGCTTAATTGGTGGTGCCGCCGGACAACTTGGCAGCGGTGCAGAAAGACGCTTAGGCGGTGAACTCGGTACGGCAATGCCTGCGCTTGGTTCTTCAACAACCGTTGCGGAACTGGAGGCAAAGCTCAATCAAACAAATACAGATCCAAATAATCCAGCGAATACCCCGGACGCACAACTCAACACGGTAAAAAAAATGTTAATGGATCAAACGCCGGATGAATCTGATGTCGTAGTTGGAACCCTTAGAGGCTGGATGCATGAGTCAGGGGATTTAGAAAAAACGACGTAACAATGGAAACTGCCACTAAAAAAGTAACCGAAACGGAACAGGGTGATCTCGAAGCGTCCAAAGAAACGCTGGATGTAAGTGTCCCCAAACCGATTCCCGGAATGCGCAAAGCCGCGATTCTATGCCTCACATTAGGGGAAGAAGCTGGTGCTGAGCTCTTCAAACATCTCAATGAAGAAGAGGTGCAAATTCTCTCGCGCGAGTTAGCTCTCTTACCGGATGTAAAGTCTGAATTGGCGCATACCGTTATCAAAGAATTCAATCAGCTTCTGTTAGCTCGCAGTTACGTTACGATGGGCGGCGTCAGTTATGCAAAACGTCTATTGGACAGGAGTTTCGGCACCGATATCGCAAAACGTTTAACAACAAAGGTTGTACACTCGCTGGAATCGACCGCGAATTTTGATTCCTTTCAGCAAACTGATTCTCAGCAACTGGCAAAACTCTTCCAATCTGAAAGTGCGCAAACCATCGCAGTTGTCCTTGCTCATCTCGATGCGGAAAAGGCTGCCGAAGTCCTGCAGCAACTTCCCGAAGATTCCCGTGGCGAAATAGTAATTAAACTAGCGGGTCTGCAAACTGTTTCTCAAAGTGTTGTAAAGAGAATATCCCATGTACTCAATCAAAAATTGACGAGCGTGAGCGGAATGAATCGTTCGACAATTGGCGGAATTGATTCCGTTGCGGATATTTGTAACCAACTTGATCGCGATAGCTCAAAAGGCATGCTCGAACAAATCGAAGAGGGTGATCCTGATCTTTCTCTCGAAATTCGTAACATGATGGTCACCTTTGAAGACCTGCTCTTAATCGATGATGTAGGTATCCGTGAAATCATGCAAAGAGTTGACAAAAAAGCACTTGCGATGGCTCTAAAAGGAACCGTTGATGAATTACAACAGCGTTTTTATTCAAATATGTCCAGTCGCGCCGTCGAAATGATGCAAGAAGAAATGGACTTCATGGGACAGGTAAAAGTAAAAGATGTAAATGAAGCTCAACGCCAAGTAATCGAAGTTTTACGCGAATTGGATGAACAGGGCGTCGTTACTCTCGGTGGTGGTTCAGGAGGTGAAGATGAATATGTCACCTAAAATCTTAAAAAAAGCTGCAGTTTCTGAATCGTCAGCCATTTCGATTCCGGTTTTTAGGCAGGATGTTTTACCGTCTGTAGAACCGGTTGACTTTGCTATTCCATCGATTGAAAACATTAAACTGCGTAAATCGTCCGTCGGAAAACCTTTTTCCAAACCAACCGTCGAAGACGTCCTTCAAAATGCCAAAGATGAAGCCGATCAAATCATCACTCAAGCTGAAAACAACAAAGAAATGATCGAAAAAGCGGCTCATGAAAAAGGCATGCAGGAAGTTCAGAAATTAGTAGATGAACAAGTTTCTCAACAAATCGCCGACTTTAGAAAAAACTTGTCTGAAACACTCGAAAAAGTTTCGACACTCCACGATGATTTGGCTTATCAGGTCGAATCAGATCTGGTTAAATTATCAATCGAAATTGCAAAGAAAATTGTCGCCCGCGAAGTAAATGTCGATAATGAAATTGCTCTTAAACTCGTAAAAGTCTCTTTAAAAAGACTCGACAGCAGAATTATGGCTGAAGTACGCCTTCATCCAAATGATTTTGCTTTTATACAAGACCACCGGGAAGGTCTTGATTCCCACAGCTCGCTTAAACTTATAGAGGATTCTTCAATCTCAAAAGGCGGCTGCCTAATCCACACGGAAACTGGTGATATAGATGCAAAACTCGAATCTCAGTTTGAAGAAATCGCCAAGGGCTTATTAGAAAATTAATTTTAATCTGACGCCCTTCTTTTCACTCCTAAATGCTTTCCACATACTTAAATAAACTTGAAGAGATTAATCCGGTTAAATCCGTCGGGCGCGTTACGCGTGCCGTTGGATTGATTATCGAAGCCCGCGGACCAGCCGTTTCGGTCGGTGATTTATGTTACCTATCTTCGGCAAATACGGGCAAAACAACGACTCTTGAGGTAATAGGTTTTCGTGATAATCGCGTCTTACTAATGCCGCTCGGACAAATGCCAAGCGTGCGAAGCGGAGATACCGTAATCGCAGCAGGAGTGAGCAGCGAGATAGGCGTCGGACACGAACTTTTAGGACGAACCATCGACGCTTTAGGACAACCTCTTGACGGGCTTGGCAAAATCAAAACCGAACAATCCTATCCGCTAAGTCGTCCCGCTACAAACCCTCTTTCACGTTCAAATATTGATGTCCCTTTAGAAACCGGAATCCGTGTGATTGATGGATTTTTAACAATCGGTGCGGGGCAAAGGATCGGTATTTTTGGCGGCTCAGGTGTCGGCAAATCTACGCTTTTAGGAATGATGGCAAAACGTTCTGAAGCTGACATTAACGTTATCGCGTTAATCGGTGAACGTGGTCGAGAAGTACGCGAATTTATCGAAAATGAACTCGGTGACGAAGGCTTGGCGCGTTCTGTTTTGGTAATTTCAACATCCGATGATTCAGCTCTTGTAAGAATCCGGGCGGCACTTGCGGCTACTGCAATTGCCGAATATTTCAAAGACGCAGGATCCAATGTCTTGCTGATTATGGATTCCGTTACACGATTTTGCATGGCGCAAAGAGAGGTCGGGCTCGCCGCTGGAGAACCGCCTTCTTCAAAAGGCTACACACCGTCGGTATTTTCTACCCTTCCAAAACTTCTCGAACGTGCCGGTAAATTCAACAATGGTGGATCAATTACAGGTTTTTATACGGTTTTGGTCGAGGGTGATGATATGAACGAGCCAATTTCCGATGCGGTTCGCTCAATTCTAGACGGTCATATTATCCTCTCGAGACAAATGGCTGAACAAAACCATTACCCGTGTATTGATGTCCTTCAAAGTGCCTCGCGCTTATTCTCAACCGTCACGTCGCATGATCACGAAACGAAAGCCGTAGAAGCGCGAGAATTACTAGCGGCTTACAAACGCGCCGAAGACCTAATCAATATCGGTGCCTATGAAATGGGAAGCAATAAAACAATCGATTTGGCTATTGCGAAACACGAGGAATTTGAAGACTTCTTGAAACAGAATCGGGATGAGCAAGCCTTTTTTAGCGATTCTGTTAACCAACTATTGGAGATTAAAACAGCATGAAAAAATTCAAATTCAACCTTCAATCCGTTCACGATGTTCGCGAAATGCATGAAAATCAGGAACAACTCCGTCTTGCGGAATTACAAAACGAAATGAATAAAACCCTCGCGAAGATAGAGCAGCTTGAGGGAATGAATCTCGAAGCGACGAAGAATTATATGACGAGGGTTCAAATCGGAAAAGCAACATCGCCTTTTGAAATGCAGATGCATGCAAATCATATTTCGGACATAAATCGTCGCCGTCGTGAAGCGGAAACTGAATTAGCAGAGAGAAAACTAGCCTGCGCCGATCAAGCAAAAAAACTCGCCGAAGCTCATCGAAACGTAAAGGTCACTGACCGGCTCCGCGAGACCCAAAAAACCCGTCACAAACAAGAATTTGAACGACAAGAACAAAATAAAATTGATGAATTCGTAACAACCAATTACGCACGCCAAATTTCAGGAATAAAATAATGCATATAACTTCTTTAGCAAATTTTGAAGCTCAACAAAAACAATCCGGTGATCCCGCTGACCCGACCGAATTGGCACAAGACGGTGCTTTCGCCGCCTTTATAAATGATTTTTTGATCGCGCCGGTGACGGAAAATTCCGACACCGCCGCGCAAGAAGACTTTTCCGTCGGTGTTTCAACGGGCATCAATTCTGAAAAGCTCGATCGTGATGAAGTAGTTTCAGTTCCAATCGTGCAGCTTGAAAATTTCGATCCAACGCTTGCGCCTTCCGAGGAGACCTCAACAACGCACGGAACTGCTCCAAATGTACAAATTGGAAATTTTGGGAATACACCTACTTATGCATTGAATACCCAAGAAATTGATTTGCCTCAGGAATTTCTCCAAACCACCGAAAAATTGCCGACAGAAGAATCGGTAAATCCAGAATTAATCTCCTCGGTTGAAACTGTTCCTGATGAGACCAATATCAATCCTGATCTTTCCAAAAATCTCCGCGGATTTCAGTTGGCTGAACCGACAAATCCGGAGTCAATCTCTGCGCCTGATGAGACCAATATCAATCCTGATCTTTCCAAAAATCTCCGCGGATTTCAGTTGGCTGAACCGATAAATTCGGAGTCAATCTCTGCTCCTGATGAGAGCAATATCAATCCTGTTCTTTCGAAAAGCCCTCGCGGATTTCAGTTGGCTGAAAATGATTCGAGTACAAATATTATTCCGCCTGTATTACCGGAAAACCCTCTTAATCCCGATACCTCCCAGCTCGTGAAAACGAACCTTTCAAATCCAAAAGATGTTCAGATACCCACGAACGAAAACACCATTCTTGCGGTAAACAACCCAAAAGTAGTACCTGATACCTTGGATTCTAACTCAAAAGTAAAAACTCCCGAAGCGATCCAGAATATAATTCGCGGAGAAGCAAAGACCTTTACGGGGACGGACGCAGATATCGCCCACGAACTGGGGTTCCGCAATATAAGCGAACAAGAAAAAGTACTTGGAATTAACAAAAACCTCAAACATTTTGCAACGAACCTGGGAAGCGGACTTACAATTTCAAAGCCAAAGAAACTTCCCGATTTAATTCGGAGTGTTTCAAAAACAATACACGAGTCGGAAGCTTTGGATGTTTCGGATCTACATAGTCTAGAGTTAGAAGCTGATCCTTTGGAAGAAAACACCACTGGGTTTGACGAAATTCAAATTGAAGAGTCGTCACTTTTAAGTAAGCTTAAGTCCGATTTAGCCCGCAAGGAAGCAAAATTTGGTGTGCAAAAGGCGGCTCCAAAACCAAACGCTGTAAGTAAAACCGCCGAGATATCTATCCCACAAGTGGATGCCCAAATCCACAGATTCGATACTGACCAAAAAACCGCAAAAATCACGGTAAAACCTGATGCAATGGCAGACCAACTTAAAACTCCCTTACTGGAACTCACCTCTCTTGCGGATAAAAACGGTAAACCAAAAACAATGAGGTTCAAACTTAACCCCGAAGAACTAGGGCACATCGAGATCAGACTTGAAAAAACTTCATCTGGAAAATTAGATATCCACTTCGCGACCGAACATGATACCGCGCGGGAGATTCTTGCAGGGAGTTTCGAACACCTTCGACATGCAATAAAAAATGCCGGTTGGCAGGTCGAGCAATTGGGAATTTCCAGTGGCTCCCTATCATCCAATGATTTTGAAAACGGGCAAAATCAGAATAACCAAAACACGCCCGTTAGAAGTACGCTCACAGAAAAAGGTGAACTCGGTAATATCCTCGAAAATGAGGAAACTTCAGCCAAAACCGATCCAAACCGCCTAGTCAGCTTACGAGCTTAAATTATTAAAAAAAAGGAGGAATTATGGAAGTAAATGGAGCTTCAAACACTGGATTAGCAACTCTGCAATCCAGCAGCAATTCAGCAGAAAAAGCGACCGAACAAAGAGATCTTTTTATCTCTCTTTTAGTCGCCCAATTAAAGAATCAAGATCCACTTGCACCGCAAGACGGAACTGAATTCGTTGCTCAATTGGCACAGTTTAATTCGCTTGATCAGCTTATTGGCATTCGCCAATCAGTTGACCAACTCAACGTTCACAACCAAACACATCCAAGCGGGCAGTAAAATGCACCACTGAATTTCCCATTACTCAGTATATCTAAGGAGAAAACAAGACTATGACATTTTCATTCAACACACCACTTTCAGGATTGAATTCTGCCGCAAACGCAATTAACGTGGTCGGAAACAACATTGCCAACGCGAATACTATTGGATTCCGCAGTGGGTCAATTACCTTTCTTGATGTTTTTTCAAACACCGGAGGCGTCCGATTAAACGGCGGTGGAAACACACGACAAATCGGTAGTGGCGTTCAAACCGGAGCTATCTATACAAATTTTAGCCAAGGAAATCTTAACGAATCATTTTCGCCGCTGCATGCAGCAGTTCAAGGTGACGGTTTCTTTGCCGTGAAAGAGACAGATGGAACCTCTGCTTTCACCAGGGCGGGTGATTTCACCGTAAACAAGGAGGGTTTTTTGGTTACGCCAAACGGAGCGCAAGTACAAGGTTATGATGCGCAAAATGGCGCAATTCCACAAGATGGCATTTTGACATCGATTCGAATTCCGATTGGTCAAACCACGAAACCACAAGTAACAACCAATGGTACGCAGAGAATGAACCTTGATTCTGACGCACTTACCGGAGCAACATTTCACTCAACTATGCAGGTATTTGACACAAAAGGTTCTGCCCGATCGCTCGACATGACCTTTGTGCGCCAAGCCAACGGAGACTACAACATGACCGCTACACTTGATGGTAATGCGGCAAATACCGTTGTAAATGGCGGTGCTGCAAGTGCGACTCCAGTTGCTTTCTCTTTTGATAGTAGCGGAGGATTAACAAGCCCGACAACACTTGCTATTGAGCCGGATCAATCACAGCTCAACGGTGCCTCCTTGCCTTCGATTGATATTAACCTACGAGTCACCAACCCGGATGGATCGCCTGGAGATTTCAATATAACGGGTTTTTCACGCCCCTCAGCGATTGCATCAACTGCGCAAGACGGTTTTCCGGCAGGTGAATTAAAAAGTGCGGCACTGGATCCTACCGGACTTGTTTTTGGGGTTTTCTCCAATGGTCAATCAAGAATTGTTGGTCAATATGCGGTTGCAAAATTTAACTCAAACGAAGGACTGCAAAGAGTTGGCAACAACCTCTATCGGGAAACCATCGCATCGGGTCAAGCGACAATTGGCGATCCTGGAACCGGAGGGCGCGGAACAATCGCCGGAGGATTTCTTGAACAAAGTAACGTAAACATTACGAATGAATTTGTTGAACTCATCGAAGCTCAACGTGGTTTTCAAGCAAACTCCCGTGTAATTTCAGGGCTTAATCAAACATTTCAAGAAATATTACAGATACTCTAAAGTTTTTCCCGAACTTTACCGATATGGGAATTGAGCGTGAAATCGCTTGATTCCCGCAATAAACTGAGTAAAACAAAGAAGGGAAATTAACTAAACTCACGCTGATCGCCTTTTGGCGGCACTCCCAAACGTGTCTAAGTTGCTCTACAACTTAGTTTAGTTAATTTCTCTCCTTTAACCATTTCTTGACATTATGTTTATTATTATCGGTCTGCTTATTGTAATCGGGTGTGTCGTCGGTGGCTTTTTAATGATCGATGGACCGCTTGGTGTTTTGGTTCAACCCTCCGAATATATTGTAATTGGCGGTGCTGCTGTCGGTGGTATCCTAGCTGGTAACCCAATTAAATTTCTTACTCAGGCTGTCAGTGGTCTTTTAGCGGGGATTAAAGGTTCACCTTACAATAAAGCTTCTTATTTTGAGCTGCTGCAGATGCAATATGATGTTTATGTAAACATCAAAAAAGGCGGATTATTGTCGGTTGAGGAAGATGTCAATAACCCAATGTCCTCCGAACTCTTTACGAAATATAATACGTTTGTCGCCAATCATCACGCGGTAGATTTTTTCTGCGATGCTATGAAAATGCTTGTCAACGGAGCTTGCGACTCAGAAGAGCTTGAGATTCTGCTTGACGCAGAGATCGAAACACATCACGACGAAGCGGCTATCGTTCCCGCGATGCTTAACCGTGTCGCTGACGCTTTACCTGGTCTCGGGATCGTTGCTGCGGTACTCGGAATCGTCGTTACTATGCAACACCTCGACGGACCTCCCGAAGAACTTGGTCATCACATTGGATCTGCACTTGTCGGAACATTTTTGGGATTGTTTGCATCTTATGGATTTGTTTCTCCGGTCGCAACGAACTTGGAAAATTTAGCTATCGATGAAGCACGATATTTTAATGCAATGAAAGCCGGGATTGTTGCTTTTGCGAATGACTCCGCCCCCTCAACCGCCGTTGAATTTGCAAGAAAAAGTATTTTTAATTTTGAACGACCATCCTCAAATGACGTGGACGAAGCTCTGCGTAATATCAAACCAAGATAAAGCGAAATGGATCAGCCAGGAAACAACGAACCCGAGAAAAAATCCCGCCGTAAAATTAAGAAAGTTGCCGGGCATGGCGGACACCACGGCGGTGCGTGGAAGGTCGCTTACGCTGACTTTGTTACGGCGATGATGGCTCTATTCCTCGTTCTTTGGTTGGTTTCACAGGCTGATACAAAATTAAAGGAAGACATCGCAAACTATTTCCGGTCCCCCGGCGCGTTTAAGAGCTCTCGCGGTGGCGTGCTTCCTGGATCGAAAACAATTAGTAGAGAGCCTCAAAAACTAGACCCAGAGGCGGAACAACAAGCTCTCTTTGGTGTTGCTCAAAACCTAAAAGAAAAATTTAGTAAAGACCCTCAGTTTGAAGGTCTCAAAGACAAGGTCAGAATGGAGCTTACGGACGAAGGATTAAAAATAAACATTATTGATAAAGCAGATAGTGTTTCCTTCGATGTTGGAGGGGCAGCTCTCAACAAAGAGGCTGCGGCAATCTTGGGCGAAATCGCTCGAGCTATTTGCAAAATTCCGAATCCAATTAAAATTGGCGGTCATACCGATAGTCGAGTTTTCCCTTCAGAAAATGGTTACACGAATTGGGAGCTTTCGACGGATCGCGCAAATGCAGCGCGTCGAGAACTACAAAAAGTATGTGTCAAACCAAGTCAAGTCCGCCGAATTACCGGATACTCTGATACTCAGCCGATCAATCCCAAAGACCGTTTTTCGCCGGCAAATAGAAGAATAAGTATTACTGTCTTGCGTCGAACCAATATCGACCTTGACCAGAAAGAAGACACAAGTATTCCGGTAGATAAATTTGAAAAACCAAAATTAGAGATTAGAAAGACAAAACCTAAATATCCAAAACCCGTCGAAACTAAACCTTCGGCGAAATCAGAGGTTGAAAAAACAGAAGGGGAAAGCAAGAAAGTTAAAAAAGCTAAGACAAATTCTTTAAGAGAAACGTTGAAAAAAGATGGGCGGGTGAGGATCGGAAAACCGGATAAAACTCCTTTGAATATTACAAAAATAAAACCAAAAGAAGCTGGTTCTTAAAAATCCCGATTACAGAATAGCGTGTCGGATTCTTGACGACTAAAGTCGGGAATCCGACATTTACCGTTTAAATCGAACGGTCTAACCCTATAAATTGAGGGTTTCATGCTGTTTTAGTTGTGGCATGCTTTTCGCAATAGTGTTTGTACAGGAGGTTTCTATGTCAGAAGCTGAAAATGCAAACGTGCCCGAAGAAGCGGGTGAAAAACCAAAAAGTAAAATGAAACTCATAATCCTTATTCTGGTTGTGTTGCTCGTATTGGGCGGTGCCGGAGCAGGATATTATTTCTTTATGGGCGGTTTTGCCAAAGATGGCGACGGCGAAGAACGTGCTCAGAATTCAACAAAAAAAAAGAAGAAGAAAAAGAAAGCCGATGAAGAAGATGCGCAGGATTCCGAGGATAATTCGGGAGCGGATGAAGAAGATTTGTCGGATGACTACGAAGATTCGATTCCAGATGATGAAGACGTAAAGCACGTTATCGAAATCAAACCCTTCGTTGTAAACCTCGCTGATGGCGGGGAAGCGCATTATCTACGGATTACAGTAAGTCTCGGCGTAAGTGAAGTTTCGGAAGAGGAAAAGCCAAACAAGTTATATCTTGCGCGAGTTAAAAACGCGATGCTTTCGGTATTAAGCTCCAAGACGTCAGAGGAAGTTTTATCTGTAGAAGGAAAATCAAAACTTCGTAAACAACTGTTAAAAGCTGCTCAAGCTGCTGCAGTAGAACCCGAAGTTCACGCAATTTATATTACAGATTTCATTGTTCAACTCTAATTCAAGAAGCTTCCCAAATATCAGGTCGTTTCAATAAAACCATGGATGAAGAAAATAAAGCAATAGTCGAATCTTGGGGGCATCTGCTTGATGTCCCGGTCGCACTTTCAATTGAGCTCGGTAGAACGACTATGAAACTTAAGGAAGTTCTTAATTTAAAGGTTGAGTCGATCATCAAATTGTCTCGATCTACAGGCGAAGGAGTCGATGTTTGTGCTGATGGCAATTCGCTCGCAAACGGTGAAATTGTCGTCGTCGATGACCGCGCAAGAGTTAGGGTAAATGAGCTTATAAGTGAAGAAAATAAATGAAATACAAAACACTTCAAATGTCTCTATTTCTTTTGTTTGTCTTGGTTATTTTTATGCCGGGTGTTTGCGCGCAAGAAAAAAAGACCGAGCCGAAAATTGCAACACAAAGCGAGGTAATGAAAGAAAATGATGGACTTCCCTTTATGCAAAAAAGAGAAACGCCGGCATTAAAACGAACAAGCTCCGGAAGTTTTCTGCTCAAAACCCTTGGTGCTACATTTCTAATAATCGGCTTAATATTTTTTGGTGCTTGGGGACTTAAGAAACTTGGTCTTGGAAACTTTAAATCGAGCGGCGAACATGACGCCCCCGATCTAACCATTTTATCGTCCGTTTCCCCCGGAAGCGGCAGAACACTTTCTGTAGTAAGGTTTGGCGAAAGAACCCTTTTAGTAGGATCAACTGCCCAATCATTTACCTTGCTGGCAGACGAAAGTGTTGAAAACCATAGTTTAGAAAACAACCCTCGTTCAGTTGCCGAAATGCTCGCTGAAGACAATATTTCCTTCGATGAGGAGCTAGAAAAAGCAGAACAAAGATTTGGTTGGATGAAAAATCATGGAGGACAAATCTAATGAAAAAAGCTATTTTATTTGTCTTTATATTATTGGTTTTGTTTTTTTCTTTTGGGTCCAACGCCGAAGCTCAAACTCAACCCTCAAAAACTCTGGAAAAAACTGAAGAAACAATAGACCTAAATAAAACCGTAAGCAGCTCGAAACCTTTACAAATCATTGTTCTACTCACGGTGCTTAGCTTTATCCCGGCACTCCTGATTTCAATGACTTGCTTTACGCGTTTGATTGTTGTTTTTCACTTTATACGGCAAGCACTCGGCACTCAGGAAACTCCAAATAATCAAGTTTTGTTAGGACTCGCGCTTTTTATAACAATGTTTGCTATGGGTCCGACCCTAACGAAAGTGTACAATGAGGCATATCTTCCAATGATGGATGGCAAAATCTCACAATCTGAAGCCCTTACAAGCGGTTTGGCACCCCTTCGACATTATATGCTTGAGCATACGCGCGAACGTGATCTCGCCCTTTTTATACGCCTCTCAAAAAGTGCCCGTCCAAATTCTGCCGAAGAAGTATCGACCACAGCCTTAGTTCCAGCTTTTATGATCAGCGAATTAAAAACTGCGTTCCAAATTGGCTTCGTACTTTTTCTTCCATTTTTGGTAATCGATCTGGCAGTTTCTAGTGTCTTGCTCTCAATGGGAATGATGCAGCTGCCCCCTGTAATTGTCTCTCTGCCGTTAAAAATATTGCTATTTGTAATGGTTGATGGCTGGTACTTAATCGTTAGCTCTCTTGTTAAAAGCGTGGTTTAAATATGTCTGACGCAATTATTACATCCTTAATCCAAAATGCTCTTACCACACTCTTGTGGATTGTAGGTCCAATGCTGGTGATGGCAGTTACCGTCGGAATTGTTGTAAGCCTTATTCAGACTTTGACATCAATCCAAGACCAGACATTTTCTTTTGCCCCCAGGGTCATCGTCATATTTACGGTCTTTCTTTTAAGTTTCCCATGGATTCTTCAAGTTCTTCTGACTTTTACCGAGTCAATCTTTAGCGATTTTTCTCCTTATATTAAATGACAATCTCCCGTAATTTTGGCAAAAACCGACCTATTTAAAACCCTTGGAAACATTTAACGTTCCATTACATCCGATATTAGTTTTTCTCGTCGTCTTGGCAAGAGTTGGCGGACTGGTCACATTCGCCCCATTTTGGGCGCATCGCTCAATTTCTTTTAATATTAGGGTTGCGATGGCAGGTATTTTGACATTGAGCCTAACCCCTTTTTTGGCGACAACAATGGAAACACCGCCTTCGGATGTTTTTCATCTAACTCTAATTCTGCTTGGGGAAATGATGATCGGAATCGTATTGGGATTTGTCGGTCGTTTGATTTTTCTGGGTTTCGAAATGGGGGCTCATTTTCTGGGTGCTCAAATGGGTTTTTCTCTTGCAGGAGTAATTGACCCGAACACGAATGCCCAAACAACTACCTTTGGAATAATCGCTCAAATGCTCAGCGTTATTGTTTTGCTTTCCATCAATGGACATCACTGGTTTTTGACGGCGGCAGTGAGAAGTTTTTCTACTACACCGCCGGGTTCATTTTCAATTTCCGAACAGCTTTTAGATGTATTGATCCGACTTTCAGCCGATGCATTTGTTGTCGGCATTTCCCTCGCCGCACCGGCGATAATTGTTTTACTCGTTGTCGAATTCGGTCTCGAATTTTTCGCAAGAACCGCACCCCAGTTTCAAGTATTTATACTAGGTTTCCCTATTAAGATCGGCTTAGGGCTATGGATTGTTGGAGCCTCGATATATTTCCTTCCGACAGCTTTTCGCGACGTTCTAAGCTCAATCTTTCATAGCTTAAATCAAGTTCTCGCGACGATGTAATTTCTCACTCGAGAGACTAAATTATGTCCAAAGATCGCACAGAAAAACCAACTCCCAAAAAACGTAAAGATGCCCGCGAAAAAGGACAAATTGCCCGCGGAACAGAACTCCCGACAGCACTTGCGTTTCTAGCAGCTTTGTTCGCCTTAAATCTTCTCGGTAGCCATATTTTCATAGAAATCGGTACCTATGTCCAGAGTCTTCCCGATAAGGTTCTGGAAACAAGAGCTTACACCCCAAGAGACGCTCATTTAATTATTGCCGAAGCGGTTAAAACGCTCGCACTTATATCTATGCCTATAATATTGGTCGGTCTAACAGGTGGAGTCGCTGGCAATCTCGCCCAAACCGGTTTTATGATTACGCCGAAGGCACTTAAACCAAAAGCGGATAAATTTAACCCTGCCTCAAATATTAAACGGATTTTTGGTTTAGACGCACCCGTAAATCTCGCGAAATCTACCGTCAAACTTATTCTTTTTGCGACCGTTGCCTATGGCGTTTTGTCGCCAATGGTTGAAAACGCCCCGACTTTGATAAATGCTCCGATTGGAACGATTGCGGTAAAACTCACCGAGACGCTATATTATTTAGCTCTTAGATATGGATTGCTCATGATTGGAATAGCTTTTGCAGATTATGGCTACGCCGTTTATAAACACGAAAAATCTTTGAAAATGACAAAAAAAGAAATCAAGGATGAATTTAAGCAACAGGAAGGAGATCCCTTCATAAAAGCGCAACGAAAAAGATCAGCTCGCGCACTCGTTCAGAAACGTTCGCTCAGTGATGTACCTTCCGCCTCTGTTATCGTTACAAATCCAACGCACTTTTCAGTCGCTCTACGCTATGATCGAGAGAAAGACGCAACTCCCATGGTAGTAGCAAAAGGTGCAGATATAATCGCAAAGAAAATCAGAGAAATCGCCAAAGAAAATGAGATACCAATAGTTGAGAACCCGCCTCTGGCACGCGCACTTTATAAGGTAGTAGAACCAAATCAGATGGTTCCGGTACATTTTTTTGGTGCGGTTGCAGAGATTTTAGCGTACGTTTATCGGCAGCAGGAAAAGAAAATCGAATAATAATTAATGATCGATGCAAACTTGTAAACAAAGCGACCATATAACTTAGCCTTAATATTAAGCCTTAAACATTGGCGTTTTCAAGATTCAATATCAACCAAATCGAAAAAAAATCTTTTATACTAAGCCAAAAATGTACTATACTTAGGTCGTTTTTAAATCCCATATAGTTCTGAAAGTTCCCATGACGAACGAACGATCTGATAACCCTTTTGCGACTGCCCCAGCAAAAGAAACAATTGAAGTAGATAAACTATTCTCCCAAATCGGATTTGGCGCGACTTTTTTTGACGCGATCCCTAATCCGGTTCTGATCCTTGATCAAAAGGGGGATATTTTTGCCTCCAATGAAAGCTTCTGCAAACATTTTGGATTCGATGGCTCTGAATTGCTTGAAAAAAATTGGCGCGAGATTATCGAAGCTGATGACCATCAGGCAGAAGAATACATAACCAATCTTTTTCAGCACGAGGAATTCGATTTTCAAATACGCTACAGGGTCACTAGCGATATCAATGGACTCTTCTACGTCGAAACTTTTCGTCTGCAAGATGACCGCAAGTTTGTAGCACTTTTTCATAAAGAACCCATTGAAATCGATTCTAAAGCTATTTCGACCGCTGCGAAAAGTCTCGCTAGAAAGAATGATGCTCAGAAGTTTGACCCTGCAGAAAGGCTTTACGAACAACTTCTTGAATTGGCTCCCTGCCCGGTTTTTATTACCGATGCTGATTTAGACTTTAAGTTTGTCAACGACGCTGCGTGCAGTTTTTTGGGCTATGAACGCCATGAAATGCTTACGAAAAATGTTGCTGATTTAAAAAGACCGGAAGATTTCGAACGCCTAATGGAATTTAAGAAAAATCGTGATCAAAGTGGTCTTGAGATACAGAAGACCGAATGGGAATATTTACGGAAAGATGGTTCTTGGGTCTGGGGCGAGTCAAATATAAGAGTTTTACCCGGAAGCCTTTGCATAGCCTTTGTCGAGGACATCAGTCAGCGAAAGGAAAAGGAAAAAATAATTCGCCAAGCTCAAGAACGGTATAAATTTTTTATTGCTCAAAGCGGACAAGAAATTGCACGGTTTGAATTTAATGACCCAATTTCAATAGATCTTCCCGTCGATCAGCAAATAGAGTTAATTTTTCAAAAAAGTCATTTAGCGGAATGTAATGACACAACAGCTGGACGATATGGATTCGAAAAAGCCGAAGAAATACTCGGTAAGTCTTTTGGTGATTTTGTTAGTCGTAAGGAAGCTACCACCACTATCCTGGAAGAATTCGTTTGTTCAAATTATAAGATCAATGACTATGAATCTATCGAAACTGACGCGAATGGAAATGAAAAGCACTTTTTAACAAGTTTAATCGGCACGGTCAAAAATGAACGATTGATTAGAATTTGGGGCACTCAACGCGATA
>Ga0114931_10003243_pt1 | contig 20639 bp, 18 predicted proteins | sample 2SBtaG_FD_89579 | JGI IMG/M metagenome (GOLD analysis project Ga0114931, IMG submission 89579) | Deep subsurface microbial communities from Kolumbo volcano to uncover new lineages of life (NeLLi) - 2SBTROV14_V59a metaG | ecosystem: Environmental > Aquatic > Marine > Volcanic | place: Kolumbo...
AAGGCCATGAAAAACAAAAAAAACATCCAAAACTGCATATCGGCCGGTATCTGCGTGCGCGCCAGTTCGCGGATATCGAACGACAACTCATGCGTGATGTTGTAATGCATCGCGCTCACCGCGACGATCGCCACCAGCATCAGCAAACTGCCTACCAGGGCATACAAAACGAATTTTGTGGTGGCGTAAACCTTTTGCCCTTCACCCCACAAGCCGATCAAAAAATACGACGGGATGAGCATCACCTCCCAGAACACATAAAACAGGATCGTGTCCAGGGCAAGAAAAACGCCCAGGGTGCCGGTTTCCAGAACCAGCATCAGGGCGATGAAGTTTCTGATATTTTTCATCCGGCCGAAAGAATAGGCGATCGCAATCAGGGAAAGCAGCGTGGTCAAAACAACCAGCAACAAACTGATCCCGTCAACTCCCAGGGTGTAGTGAATATTCAACAAAGAAACCCAGGAGTAGCTTTCGACAAACTGCATTCCCGGATCGGCGGCGTCAAACGCCACCAGCAGGCCCAGGGACAGGACCAGGCTCAACAACGCCGCCCCCAGGGCGAATCCGCGGATCCCCGCGTCATTATCCGGAGCCAGCCGCAAAATGCAGACCGCGGCAATCAATGGAATGAAAACGATCAGACTCAGCATTAAATTTTCCTCATGCGGCGCAACGCCGTCACATGAACACCACAAACAGCAAAATCAACACCACGCCCACGATCATGTTGAGGGCATAGGTTCTCACTTTTCCGGACTGCCAAAGGCTCAACTCGTGGCTGGCCTCGCGGACCCCCGCGCCGACGCCGTCCACCACACAATCGATTCTGTCTTTCTCTACTTTCCGCCAGATAAAGGCGGCCGTGGCGCGGGTTGGCCGGACGATCAGGGCGTCGTACAACTCATCGACATAATATTTACGGTAGAGCAGATCGTAAATGGGAGCGAAGAGTTCCACGGCAAACGCCAGCCGGTCCTTCCCCGTAATGAACAAAGCGCCCGCCGTCAAAATACCGCCAAGCCCGGCAACGATGCCGATACTTTCCAAAAGATGATCTTCCGGAATCGGCGCGGCTTCGCCGCCGAAAACCGGCGCAAGAAACGCTTCCACAAGCGGCGCCGCAAAACCCGCGAACAGGGCAAAAAACGCCAGCACCACCAGCACCCCGGCCATCACCCAGGGAGCCTCATGCGGATGAGCGTCCGGACTGCGCAAGTCGCCGAGGAACGTCCGGAAAAACAGCCGGAACGAATAAAAACCCGTCATACCCACCGTGAAAACGGCGATCGCCCAAAAAACGATATTGCTGTTTTCCGAGTACCATGAATGCGCCACAATCGCTTCCTTGCTGAAAAACCCACTGGTCAGCGGAAAGCCGGACAGCGCCAGGGCGCCGATTAAAAACGTATAAAACGTCAAGGGCATGGCAAGGCGCAGGCCGCCCATTTTGCGAATGTCCTGCTCGTCACCGAGGGCATGGATGACGCTTCCGGCGCCCAGAAACAGCAGGGCCTTGAAAAAGGCGTGCGTCATCAAATGAAACATGCCGAGGCCATACACGCCAATGCCCACCGCCAGGAACATGTAACCCAACTGGCTCATGGTGGAATAGGCGATGATTCGCTTGATGTCGTTTTGCACCATGGCCATGGAGCCGGCGAACACCGCCGTCAGAATTCCCACCGCCGCCACAAGGAACATCGTGTAAGGCGCCAGGTCATACAAAACGTGGCAGCGCGCCACCAGGTACACTCCGGCAGTGACCATGGTCGCCGCGTGGATGAGCGCGCTGACCGGCGTTGGCCCTTCCATGGCGTCCGGCAGCCAGGTGTGCAGGGGAATCTGCGCCGATTTGGCGAACGCCCCCACCAGCAACAATAACGTGATCAACAATACCGTGTCGTCGTTGGCCAGAAATTTCCCCGGAGCCGCGGCGAACACCTCCACATAATCCAGCGTGCCAAACGCCTCGAAAATCACAAACGCGGCGAACACCATGCCGACGTCGCCGATGACATTCATGACAAAGGCCTTGCGCGCCGCCAGAACCGCGCTGGTGCGCTCCGACCAAAAACCGATCAACAAATACGACGCCAGCCCCACCAGCGCCCAGCCAACGATCAGGAAAAAGAAATCCGCCGCCAGCACCAGCAGCGCCATGGCAAATATAAACAGATTCATGTAAGCGAAAAACGTGGGCAGGCGGGGGTCCTTTTCCATGTAACCGATGGAATAGACATGGATCAAAAAACCGACGCCGGTAACCACCATGAGCATGAAAACGGAGAGCGGGTCGATCAAAATCGCCACGTCCAGCTTGAAATTCCCGGAAACGATCCACGGATAGAGGCTGTGCACGTGCCCCAGCCTTTGGCCGGGGTCCAGCAGCAGCAGGTCGCCGAGGGCGAGCAGGGTCACCAGGAAGGACAAGCCCACCGTGGCGCACCCCGCCGGACCGACCAGGTTGCGCGGGACCCGCTCTCCATAGCAGCTCAGGCCGATAAACCCCAGCATGGGAAACAGCAGTATAAGCCAGGCGTAGGCGAACAAACGTTTATCCTTTCAAGGTGTCGAGATGGTCCACGTTGAGGTCGTGCCGCGTCCGGAAAATGGTCAGGAGAATTGCCAGCCCCACCACCACCTCCGCCGCCGCCACCGCCATGACGATCAAGGCGAAAATCTGCCCGTCAAGGGATTTCAAGAAGCTCGAATAGCCGACCAAAAGAAAGTTCACCGAATTCAACATCAGTTCCAGCGACATGAACATCACCAGCGGATTCTTGCGAATGAGAAACCCGACGGTGCCGGTGCAGAAAATCGCCGCGCTGATCATCAAAACAAATTCATTGCCCATGACAAAACATCAAGTGATTAGGAAAATAATTAAAAGCTTAACCCCGCAAGGCCCTGACTAAGTCGCGCCCTGAAAAAGTTTTACTCAAAGGTTTATTTCTATTTCCTTTACAATGAATTGAGGGTCAGATTTAATTTGATTCAACTTTTCCAAACCTTCCAGGTAGCAGATAATGGCTTCCTTGGCGTTTTCCAAGGCTTCCGCCTCGGTATCGCCTTGCGTAAAACATTCATCCAGGGAGGGCACGGACACATTACCCCCCCCTTCTTCAGCCGGTTCTAAAGTAACGTTAAATTTCATTGGCACTGTCCAAGGGCCAAACATACTCCCTCTGAAATTCAGGAATTACCATTTCAAAATTTTTTATACCGTCAAGTAATGGTTTTATTTGCATGATAAAACTTATTTCCTTATAAAGGCCGCTATCCTCACCTATTTCCGCCTGCGTAGCGGGCGGAAATGAAACTTGGCCAGGCAGATGATACCCACCGTGGCGACCAGCAACAAGACGGATGCCAGCTCGAAGGGGATCAGGTGGCGCGAAAACAGCTCCAGCCCCACGGCCCTGGCGTCGCCGATGACAGCGATGTTGGCGGCGTCGAACATGCCCTCGACAGGATGGGTTTGCCCCACCGTAGCGGCCATCAGCAGTTCGCCGAACAACAGAAAAATAAATGCGAACGCCGTGGACCGCTGCACCGACGGTTCGCGGATTTCCTTCTTGCCGCCCAAAAGCGCGATGATGAAAATAAAGAGAATCATGACCGCCCCGGCGTAAACGATCATTTGCACCGCCGCGATAAATTCCGCGTCGTACAGCAGGTACAGCACGGCCAGGCAGATCATGTTGCCGATCAGGTACAGGGCGCTGTAAATCGGCGAGGTGCACAACACCACGCCAAAACCGGCCAGCACCGCCGTCAGTCCCACAACGAACGTCAGGACCTGGTAGGTAATCTCCTCAATGACCACGTTTTCCCCAAAGGTTGTTGTCGCGTTACGGGTTGACCCGCTTGGTGTTGCCCAGGTAATTCACCCGAAACCGGTTCGGTTCGGGATAAACCAGCAAGTCTTCCTTTTGCAAAACAAACGTGTTGCGGTCATAGTCCGCCAACTCGTAATGTTCGCGCAGCACCACGGCATCCACCGGGCAGGCCTCCTCGCAATAGCCGCAGTAGATACAGCGCAGCAAATTGATTTCGTAAACCGCAGCGTAGCGTTCGCCCGCCGACACGCGGTGCTCCTCGGTATTCTCGGCGGCAACGACATGGATGCAGCCCACCGGGCAGTTGATGGAACACAAACTGCAACCGACGCACCGTTCCAGTCCGTTTTCGTCGCGGTTCAGGAAATGCCGCCCCCGGTAGCCCTTCGGCATTTGCCGTTTGACTTCCGGGTATTGAATCGTCTGCGGTTTGGAAACCATATTCCGGAAAGTCACTCCCAAGCCGATCAATAAATTTTTGATTCCTTGAATCGCCCCGCCAATCATATCGCCGCCTTTTGCAACGTCACAGGATTTTAACGAATCCGGTGATCAGAAGATTGAATACCGCCAACGGCAGAAGCACCTTCCAGCCAAACGTCATCAGCCGGTCGTAACGGATGCGCGGAAAGGTGGACCTCAGCCAGATAAACACGCACAACAACAAAAACACTTTGCCGACAAAAGCCAGTATGGGAAACAGCGGCAGGCCGTAGGTGTTCCAGCCGCCCAAAAACATCAAGGTGACCAGGGCGCTCATCGTGATCATGTTGATGTATTCGCCCATGAAAAACATGGCAAACTTCATGCCCGAATATTCCGTATGAAATCCGGCGACCAGTTCCTGCTCCGCCTCCGGCAGGTCGAAGGGCGCCCGGTTGGTCTCCGCCACGCCGGCGGTGAAAAACAGGACGAACGCCAGCGGCTGGGTCAAAATATAAGGAACCGTTGCCTGGCTTTCCACGATCTCCGTCAAGTTCAGCGAGCCGGACATGATAATGACGCCCAGCGCGGAAAGCCCCAGCGTCAACTCGTAACTGATCATCTGCGCGGAAGAGCGCAGCCCGCCCATTAATGAATACTTGTTGTTCGAGGCCAGGCCGCCGAGCACGATTCCGTAAAGCCCCATGCCGGAAATCGCAAAGACAAACAAAATTCCGACATTGACGTTGGCCACCCACAAGCCGATGGTCTGCCCGAAAACCTGCACCGGCTCGCCGAAAGGAATCGCCGCAAAGGCGACGATGGCCGTAAACACCACGATCGCCGGCGCCAGGTGGAACAGAAACTTGTCCGCCGACGTCGTAACGATCGATTCCTTGAACAGCAATTTGATGGAATCGGCAAACGGCTGTATCAGGCCGAACGGCCCGACGCGGTTAGGCCCCAGGCGCACCTGGAACCGCCCCATCAACCGCCGTTCCAGCCACACCAGGAAAGGCACGGCCTGCAACAGCAAAACGGCGATGACGACCGCTTTGACGGCGCCGATGATCAGGCCGCTGTACGGCGTTAAAAATTCAATCGCGGTGTCTAGCAAAAAATTCTCCCGTTAATCTTTTTCAATCCGCGCCCAGGCGGCCGAGCCGTCGGCATTGGCCAGCGACCAGACGCCCTGCCGGTCGGACACTTTGGGAATCACCATGCCTCCCGGATTACAGGCATTGGAAACTTCCACTTCGGCCTTGATTGCCGCGCCGCCGGACAGGACACGCACCCGGTCGCCCGTTTTAAGTCCCAGTTTCGCCGCGTCGGCCTCATGGAGAAGCACTGTCGAGGGCCGGAAATGGTGCGCCAGCGGCGAGTCGTCTTCAAGAATTTTGTCATTGGCGAACAAGCGGTGGGCCACCCGCAGCCGCAAGGTTCCGTCCACCGGCGGCGGCGCGGTGGCATCGGCACAATCTCCATTGGTGGCGGCAATCGCCGCCGTCCTGTTTTTGCCGATTTTCCGGATGGCGCTTCTTTTGATGTCCCCGTACCCCGGCACGTTCGCCGCCATTTCCGCCGTCACCGCGAAGGAGTCCGCGTACTCCGCCGTGTCGCCCAACGCCCCGGCGATTCGCGAGATGATTTTCCAGTCCGGCGGGTTGGCGGTTTTGAGGCCGCGCCTTCGATACTGAACGCGTCCGCCGATATTGGTGGTCGTTCCCTCGTCGTACATCGGCCCGTTGGACGGCAACAGCACATGCGCCAGCCGGCTGGTCTCCGTATGCAGCATATCGTGGACCACGAGGAACTCCAGTTTCTTCAAGGCCTCCTCCACCTTCGCGCCGCCGGGGAAATCGACGACCGGGTTGGCCCGGTGAACGATCAACGCCTTGATCTCACCGTTGCGCGCTTTTTCGATCATTTGCAGGGCGGAGCAACCCGGTTGCAAGGGCGCCGCGTCTCCCCACAACTCCTTGATCTTCTCCGCTTCGGTCAAGGCCAGGCCGCCGGGATAAAAATCAGGTAAAACGCCCATGTCCATAGCGCCCAGCGCGTTGGTTCCCGGCGCTGCCGGGATCGCCCCGCATTCCACCGTCGGTATCCGGCCGATCACGGCGAGCAAGCGCTTGACGGCAGGGACACCGTTGCCCGCCAGGGCCGCCGGATTATAAATAACGCAAATTTTCAGGCCGACGCGAATTTGCTCGGCAAATTGTTTCAATTGTTCGGATTGAAGGCCGGTGGTTTTTTCAATGTCCGCAATTTCCGGCCCCGCCTCCAGACCCAACTGCCTTGCAAGCGTGTCGGCCAGGGCGGTGACCGCCGCCGCGCCGGCGCCAATATGGCAGCGCGGGGAAAGGGCGGCGTAATCGTCCATCACCGTTTTCTGGTCGTTCAATACGATCAACTTGACACCTTTGCGCGTCACCGCCTTTTTAATCCGCAGGTCGAGAATCGGCAACTCCTCGGTGGGGTCGGAAGCAATCAACACCACCAGATTCGAGGTTTCCACCTGCTCGAAATCGTAATGATTGACCGGCAAACCGGGCGTATCCGGGTACGTCTTGTGATCGATATTGTTGGAGCCGAGCCGCAGCCGCATCATCTTCTGATACAGGAACAACTCCTCATTCGTCGGGAATGCCGAGCCGATGTAGCCGACGCTGCCCGGTCCGTGCTGTTCGACGATTTCCTTGAGTTTTTGCGCCGTCCGGGAAACCGCATCGTCAAGAGAAAGAGTTTCGCTTCCCTGGCCGGCGGCGGGTTGCAGGACGCGGTTGCGGCTTTCGACGAAACCATGGCCAAACCGCCCCTTGTCGCAAATCCAGTCGTCATCGACGAAATCGTTGGGCCGCGACTCGATGCGCATCAGGCGGTTGAGCCGCGCCCCGAAGGTGATGTTGCAGTTGCAGCCGCAATGGGCGCACAGGGTTTTCGCATTGTCCAAATCCCAGGTGCGCGCCTTGAAACGGAACCGGGTGTTGGTCAGCGCGCCCACCGGGCAGATGTCGATAACGTTTCCCGAAAACCGGGTGGCATACGGCTCGTCGTTGAACGTGCCGATCTCATTATAGAATCCGCGGTTGAGCATGACCAGCGCCTGGTCTTTCTCGATGATCTCGCTGTACCGGGTGCAGCGCTGGCAGGCGATGCAACGCTCCCGGTCCAAGGTGATGACCGGACTCAGGGGCCTGGCCTTGTCGTTGTGCGCTCTTTGAAACACCATGCGCGTGTCGCCCGGCCCGTACTTGAAGGTGTTGTTTTGCAGGGGGCACTCGCCGCCCTTGTCGCACACCGGGCAGTCGAGCGGATGGTTGAGAAGGGTGAACTCCAACACGCCCTGCCGGCCCTTGGTGACTTGCGGGGTGTCGGTCTTGACCACCATGTCCGGCGCCACGGTTTGCGTGCAGGCCGTCGCCAGCTTCGGCATTTTTTCCACTTCCACCAGGCACATGCGGCAACAGCCGAACGGCCCGAGTTTTTTGTGGTAGCAAAAGACCGGGATTTCAATACCCACCGTCCGGGCCGCGTCCACCACCACCGTATTCTTGGGGACGGTCACCGTTTGGCCGTCTATGGTCAGCGTAACTTGATCGTTCATAGGTTTTATCCGGCTGAAACCCTTTCCCGGATGAGCGCTTCATAGTCTTCCGGAAAATTTTCAATGCTGCTCAAGATGGGGGCGACCGCCGCATCCCCCAAGGGACAGAAACACTTGAAGCTCATGTTGTCGCAGGCGTCCTTGAGCAATTCCACCGTTTCCGGCTTGCCTCGGCGGTTGAGAAGGTCGCCCAGCATCTGGTAAAGCCACCGGGTGCCCTCGCGGCAGGGCGTGCATTTGCCGCAGGACTCGTGCATGTAAAAATGAGTGAGGCGCAAAGTCATTTCCACGATATTGGTGGTGTGGTCGATGACGATCAGCGCGCCGGACCCCAGCATGGTGCCGGCTTCCCGGAGCGCTTCATAATCATAAGGTGTTCCCACCTTGTCCGCCGGCAGCATGGGAACGGACGACCCGCCGGGAATGAATGCCTTCAGCTTGTTATCTTCACGAATGCCGCCCGCCATGCCGTAGATGATCTCACGGGTGGGCGTGCCCAGCACCACCTCGTAGTTGCCGGGTTTCTTGACGTGCCCGGAAACGCTCACCAGCTTGGTGCCCTTGCTTTTCTCCGTACCGATCGCCGCGTACCGCTCCGGGCCTTCGTTGACGATCCAGGGAACCACGCAAAGCGTTTCCACATTATTGATGACCGTGGGCTTGGCGTACAACCCCTGCACCGCCGGGAAGGGCGGTTTCAGCCGCGGTTCGCCGCGCATGCCTTCCAGCGAATTCATCAGGGCCGATTCCTCGCCGCAAATATAAGCCCCGGCGCCCAGATGAATATGAATATCGAAATCCAATCCGGAGCCGAGGATATTTTTCCCCAGATACCCCTTGCCGTAAGCGTCCTTGAGGGCCTCCTCCATCCGCAGGGCAACGTCGTGGAATTCGCCGCGGAAATAGATATACCCCGTTTCGATGCGGCAGGCATAAGCGCAAAGAATCATTCCTTCAATCAGCAGGTGCGGATTCTTCCGCAACAGTTCCCGGTCCTTGCAAGTCCCCGGCTCGCTTTCGTCGGCATTGCAGCACAGGTAGCGCGGGAACACGTCTTTCGCCAGGAAGCTCCACTTCAACCCGGTGGGGAACCCCGCGCCCCCCCGGCCGCGCAGCCCGGACGCTTTCACCATCTCAAGGATTTCCTCCGGCTTCCGCTGAAACGCTTTTTTCAGGGAGCGGTAACCGCCTTGATTTTCGTACACCTTGAGCGTATGCAGACCCTCAAGATCGATATTTTTAAATAAAATCTGCGTCATCGGTCACTTAAAAGATAAAAGAATCTCGTCGATGGAGCGTTCCGTCAGGTTCAAATGATACGTGTCGTTAACCCGCATGACCGGAGCCGCGCAACATTCCGCCAGGCATTCCTCCTGCAACAGGGTCACTTTGTTGTCCGGCGTGGTCTCCCCGACTTTTATGTTGAGCTTGTTGGCGGTGTATTCCAGCAGGGAATCGCAGCCGTTCAAATAACAACTGACATTGGTGCAGAAGCGGATAACATATCTGCCGGCCGGCCGGGTGTGGTACATGGTATAAAACGAGCACACGGACTGCACATAAGCCGGGGAAACGTCCAGCCGGCGCGCAATCTCCGCCATGGCATCCGGCGTAACGTACCCTTCCTGCCGCTGCGCCAGGTGAAGCAATGGCAGCAAGGCGGATTTTTTTTCGGGATATTTTTTCAGGACAACCCCGATTTCCTTTTCCATGTTTTCCGAAAACACGAAGCTCACCGGTCCACCTCTCCCATGACAATGTCCACACTGCCGATAATCGCCACGACGTCGGCGATAAACGCACCTTCCATAATTTTGCACATGCCGGGGATGGCCATGAAAGACGGCGCCCGCATTTTCATTCGACAGGGCTTGTTCGATCCGTCGCTGACGATATAAAATCCCACCTCGCCCCGGGCGCCCTCGAGGGGGACATACGTTTCTCCCGGCGGCACGTGGATGCCCTCCGACACCAGTTTAAAATGATGAATCAGGGCCTCCATGCTGGTATGCAGAGTATCGCGCGGCGGCAGGGAAATTTTATTGTCTTCAACCTTGCAGGGTCCCTGCGGCAGGTTCTTCAAAGCCTGGGAAATGATCTCACGGCTTTGCCGCATTTCCTCAACCCGCACCAGGTAACGGTCATAAACATCGCCGTTATATTTAACGGGAACGTCAAAGCGGAAATCGCTATACCGGGAATAAGGGCGTTTTTTGCGAAAATCCCAGTTCACCCCCGAACCCCGCAAACAAGGCCCGCTCATGCTGTAGGCGATCGCCTGCTCCCGGGAAATGACCCCCACCCCTTGAGTCCGGTCCATCCAGATCGGATTTTTGGTCAACAACGCCTCGTATTCATCGATCTTTTCCGGAAAAATATCGACAAACTCGCGGACGCCTTTCAGCCAATCGGGCGTGGAATCCCTCATAACCCCGCCAATCCGAATGTAGCTGGTCATCATGCGGACCCCGGAGACCATCTCGTTTAAATCGAGTATCATCTCCCTTTCCCGCCAGGCATAGAGGAACACCGTCATGGCGCCAATGTCCAGCGCATGGGTTCCGAGCCAGAGCAGATGGCTGCCGATGCGGTTCAGCTCGGACATGATGACCCGCAGATAGGCGGCCCGCGGCGGCACGTCCAACCCCAGCAACTTTTCCGTGGTCAGGCAAAACGCCAGGTTGTTGGTGGGCGGGTTCAGGTAATCCAGCCGGTCGGTCATGGGGATGCAGTGGACGTAACGCTTGGTCTCGCCGCTTTTTTCGATTCCGGTGTGCAGGTAGCCGATGTCCGGCTCGGCGGAACGGATGATTTCCCCGTCCATTTCCAAAATCACCCGGAACACCCCATGCGTGCTGGGATGCTGCGGCCCCATGTTCAGGGTCATCGTATCCTTGGTGCGTTCCAGAAGCCCTTTTTCGGCGACGCTCATCGTAATTCCTTAATCCTGACCGGGTTTGTACCGGCTGAGAGTTTTTTCCTTTACCAGTTCGCGTTTGGTATCGATGTTGTACGTAAAGGCAACATCTTCCCAGTTTAAATCGTAATCCTTCCGCAAGGGATGGCCCTCCCACTCCTCCGGCATCAACAAACGCTTGAGATTGGCAAGCCCCTCGATATGAAAACCGAACATGTCGAACAGTTCCCGTTCGGGAAACACGGCGGAGGGCCAAAGGTCGGAAATGGTAGGCACCGCGGGTTTTTCCTCCGGCAGAGCGACGCGCACGCGGATCGAATGGTTTTTCGCGATCGAATGAAATTCGTAAACCGATTCAAACCGGAGGTCCCTCTCCTGCTCCAGATAGTCGACACCCGTGATGTGACTCAGGTAATCAAAACTCAACTCCGGATCGTCCTTGAGGAATTTGACGGTATCGTGGAGGGCGTCCGGGCCGACGTGGATCACCGCATCGCCCAGCGCCACCTCGGCCTGCAGGATGCTTTCGCCGCGATGGGATTTCACCCTTTGCAGGATTTCCTCGCTGGTCATGCCGCTCTCAACCCGGCCTTGTCGCTGCCGGCTTCCGCCATGATTTTTTCCTGAAGCTTGATGATCCCGTAAAGGAGCGCTTCGGGTCCCGGCGGACAACCGGGGACATAAACGTCCACCGGCACCCATCGGTCCACGCCCTGGACGACGGCATAGTTATTGAAAATCCCGCCGCAGGAGGAACAGGCGCCCATGGCAATCACCCACTTGGGATCGGGCATCTGGTCGTAAATCCGCGTCAGCACGGGGGCCATTTTTTGCGAAACGCGGCCCGAGACAATCATCAAATCCGCCTGCCGGGGCGAGGCGCGAAACACTTCCGCGCCGAAGCGCGCCGCGTCCCACCGGGAATTGGCCACGGCCATCATCTCGATGGCGCAACACGCCAGCCCAAAAGTCGCCGGCCAAAGAGCGTTCTTTTGCGCCCAGCCGATGACGTTCCCCAACTTTGTCGTCAGGATACTGTCATAAACCGCTCCGGATGCCTCGTATTCCACCTGATCCAGAACATCCTTGATATTCAGCTTAACGTTATTCAGTTCGGTCTCTAAAAGATTGACCGCCTCATCCACTAATCCCATTCCAAACCTCCCCGTCCCCAAACATAGACGTAAGCGATTCCCAAAATGACGATAAACACCAGCATCTCGATAAATCCGAACAACCGCAACTCCTCCAGGGCAACCGCCCAGGGATACATAAACACCACCTCAATATCGAATATGATAAAAAGCATGGCGATGGTCGCAAATCGAACGGGAAACCTTCCCTTGGCTTCTTCCTCGGGAACCATGCCGCATTCATAGGGCAGAACCTTGGACTCGTTCGGCCTTCGCGGACCCAGGATCGCCGAAAGCACCAACAAGGCCGCCACCACGATCAAGGCCACGACGCCAAACACGGCCACGAAAAAATATTCGGTCATACCGATGACTCCGTAACGTTTTTCAAGCCGTTGCCAACGCTCATCATATCAAGTCCCGTCCAACACGCCAAAAAATAAAGCCAAAAGAGGGATTATAAAGCCCTGCCCCCGCCTGTCAATCATAGAATTCGATCTTTTGCGGCGGCGGCGGCCCCCCTGCCGGAAGCATAGAATTAACCGTTACAAATCAATGTGTTACAATGGTTCCGCGGCGCATCGTTTTTGCCGCGTAAAAACCCCGTTCAAGGCACCGCGCAAACCCTGTAACAAACATCCCGGGGGAAAGGCGAAACGCCGATGAGCTTGCCGACGCAACCACCCGTCAAAAAGCTTATTCCCGGTGTTCCACGTGGAGGCGGTAGATGAGGCCGGTAGGGTTGTCTTCCGGCGAAACGGCGCTGGGTTTGGCGAAATTGTTCACTTCAAAGTGAACGATGTTTTCTCCCTCCTTAAGATATTTCCGGATGTCGATGATGAACGGGTCCGGATACTCGGCGCCGCCAAACTGCTGCACAAGCCCGACATCGTTGACCGAGATGCGGCAGGCGTCATCGCTGCGAAGAAAAAGGTCCGCCCGCGGAATCGAATCCGCCTTGCCGGCCGGGATATGAAATTTTGTGCGAAAGCGGTTTTGGCTGCCGGTTTTCGCTTCCTCAAGGGTAACGGATTCCCGCACCCAAACCCACTGGCTTCCTTTAATCGACCGCCATCGGCCGTTCATCAGGCAGAGGGAGGCCGGCCCCCAGGTGCCGGTCTCGCCGTCATAACACTCGGTTTCCGTGCCGCTGACCAGAACCAGGGTTTTGGTCCTGGAACTCGCCTGCGCCGCGCTGTCCAGTTGCACGCTTTTGCTTTCCTGCCACATTGCCCGGTTCAATTCCTGCCAGTACTCATAGAGGCCGTTCCTTTTGTTGATCACCACCATGCTGGGCCGGGGCATATTGCGCCCCAGATACGGACCGATGTCCGCAATGATCAACCCATACGAACGCGGCCCGTCCGCATCGACGGCGATGAAGGAATGGGAAGGGATGACGCTGTAGACATGGATTTGCAGTTTGCCTTTTTTCGGCGCTTCGGTTTCGCTGTCCAATTCATCCTGCAATTTCTGCAATAAAAGCAGGGAGGTCCTGATCTCATTTTTGAAGGTCGGCTTGCCCCGGCCCTGGTGGGCGATAAAATCCACCACCTGGGAGTCGGGGTCCATCAGCAGCAGCCTGACATCGACGCCCTTCAGCACTTGCTCCTTGATAAGCTCGCGGCTGCTGGTGGCGATGGAAAGCAGGGACGTGCCGCCGATGAATATTTCGCGCTTCACGTCCTTAAAAAGCGTTTCGAAAGAATACGCCCGGCCCAGTTCGGAGCGGTTCTTGTAAAGCCCCTTGATGCCCAGGCGAACCGCATCGGGATTGACGATTTCCTCAAGCGCCGCCTTGTATTCGTTAAAAGAAAGTTCCCGAAGAAAAATCTCGTAAGCCAGGGACACCACCCCGATCAGGGAAAGCAGGAGGGAAAATTCCCTGAGAGGGAGCAGCCAGTGGCTGTCCGCACCGACAATTTTCTCGGCCCCGATATACGCCGCGGCGCCCAGAACAAATATGCTCAATCCTAAAAATAGAATTCGCTCACGAACCCAGGTTTTTATATTCGGCTGATTCAAAGATGTTCACCCATTGTTGACCGGAAGGTCGGCGGGAACGGCCCGTCAGATGGCGGGAGTGCTATCGAAAATACTGACCGCCCGATTTTACTAGAAAACCGCTTGGCTTACAAGAGCCGAAGATCGGCTCGTCTTTCAACTCAACCCCAGTTTCCGGCGGGCCCACCACTCCATCGACAGGAAACCGACGAGGAGAAAGTAAACCCACCAATTATCCCATAAGGAAAGAACTTTGCTGTCCGCCTGCATGTGGATTTCCGGATTGGAGAACCGCTGCCCGGCCAAATCCGTTTGCTCGTCCAAAACCCGGTAAACGCCGCCGGTCGATTCCGCCATGGTTTTCAAGAGCAAACCGTTGATGAGAGGTTTTTCAAACTCCGCCGTTTCGCTGAAGACGCTGAAGAGCGCTTCCTTTTTGAGACGTTTGGCGGCCCGCTCCAGGCGGACGGAATAAAACCCCTCCTCCGGAGGAGTAAACTCAAAACCCGCTTCACCCGACTCATTCGTTTGCAGCGTGTGCCGGGAAAGCGTATTCCCCCTGGAAATGGAATAAAAAACCAGGTCGATCTTTTGGTTGGGAAGAGGGTTGTAATCCTCCCGCAGCATTTTGATTTTGACCAACACCTTTTCGTTTTCCCGGTAGCGTTCCTTGTCGGTTTCAATTTTGATCTGTTGCGTTTCCGGCTCGTTCGTCATCCAGGACACCACATTGTTCCAGAAGTTTTGATAATACCTGCCGCTGCCGCCCTGCCCGACCCGGAGAAAATTCCACGCCCAGGAGGAGTCCGTCGCTAACATAAGAGAACGGCCGTCGCCGCTCTTGCGCACCGCCAGGACCGGGTACGTATCGGCGCGATTCGCATTTTTGGCATAACGGATCAAAACCTGGGCATCCTTCGCCGGCGTCAGGCCGATATTCAATCCCCTGAGTTCCGGCATGGAGTTCCAGGCCTCATGATTCAGGTCCTCATTTTTTTCCAGACGCAGAATGGGATGGTGGACAAACGGTTTGGCGATTTTCGGTTTGAAGGCATCGTTCAAAAACTGGCTTGTTTTATTTTGAATCCTGACCGGGAGAATGTCCTCGACCGCCGTCCGGTAATAGCCCCCGCCCTGAAAGGAGAGGCTGCCCCCAATCATGATAAAAGCGCCGCCATGACGCACGTATTTCTTGATGTTTTCCAAATATTGCTTGTGGATAAAAGGCTTGTAACGAAAGTTTTGAAAAATCACCAGGTCGAAAGAACCCAGGTAATCGCTCAACAACAAATTGGAGGGAAACGAGATCAGGCTCAGCTCCGAAACCGAAGCCTGCACATCATCCGAAAAACTTCTGAGAATAAAAAACGACAGCAAGTCGACTTTGGGGTTGTTGATGAGAACTTCCCGAAGAAACCGCGCATCCCAGGAAGGACGCCCGTTTAAAAGCAGGACCCGGATACGGTCACGAATCACCTTGACCTGGAATTCCTTGCGGTTATTGCTTTCAATGGATTCGCCGACAAACAACGGCACGGCCAGCGTGTAGACCTTCACGCCTATCGTATTGGACACAAACTGCAAATCGACATGGTACCGGCTCTGCCCCTCTTTGATCTCAAGCACTTTCGACACCAGAACCTTGTCGCCTTCCTTGAGAACCAGCGGGATATTTTTGTTGCCCATGGAAGAAGCCGTGAGGCTGACGGAGAGGTTCACCTCCTGATGAACGAAGCCGAAGTCCGCGCCTTCCAGTTTTTCGATTCCCAGGTCCTTGAAATTCTCGTTGCTGCCCGCCTGAAACGTATGAATCGGCGCGCCAAAAAGGGACAACGTGTCCGCCATCTCAGCGGAAACCTCCGTCAAATCCTCTCCCAGGTCGGCGCCGTCGGAAAACAGCATCACACCCTGCAGCGGTTTTCCCTCATAATGCTTTTTTACTTCCCGCAACACCTGATTCAAGTCCGTGTTCAATCCTTGAACCCGGTACCGGCTCTCGATATCCGAGCCGGGCGCCGCGGCGATCCGGTCCGATGCAAAATAGAAATCCACCTGAAACTCTTTTTTCAGGTTTTCAAAATAATCCCGGTTTTTCTTCAGCACCCGGCGAATAATGTCAAACCGCGGCTTCTCCTCCGGAAACGTTTTAATCGCCAGGCTCTTGCTGTCGTCCAGCAGCACGGCAATGGAATTTTTTTGAATGCGGCCTTTACTGAATTCGAGTTCGGGTTTGAATAAAATCAGAAGCAGCAGGAGAAAGCTGATAACTCGCAAGCTATAAAGGAGGGCTTTTTTAAAGGGAGAGCGGATCCGCCTCAGGCTGGTCCAAAAAAACCACAAAGCCGCCGGAACGACAAAAACCGCAAAAGCCAGAATCCATTCGATTTCACCCGTTCCCCACCGGATGTCCCAGGTGTTGAACTCGTCGAATGGCAGCCCGGGCAGATGAGCTAGAAAATTCACGGTGAATGATATCTCCGCAACCGTTCCAATATAATGGGCAAATGCACCATATCTTTTTTATAGTCCAAAGTGAGGGCATACAGCACAATATTTACCCCCAACCGAATACTCGACCTCCTTTGGCTGAGTCCTCCGCCGATCATATCGTAATTCCAATGCCCCAGTTTGTTGCGTGTCCAGGCCCCCTCCAGGTCGTTGGTGGAATAAAGGAGAACCGTTCGCCCCTTGAGGGTGATTCCCTCGAGAAAGGGGCGGGTCACCACGCGGCCGGCAACCCGGTTGACCAAATAAAAAGACCGGAAGATCGAATGATTCCGGGGAATCTTTTGTAACGGCGTGTTGGGAAACAATTTGGAAACCATGTGGCGAACCGAATCATCGAACGCGGAACCGGCTTTGCCGGAACTGTCGTCGATCAGCAAAAACCCCCCATAACTCAAATAACTTCTCAATATTTTCAGTTCTTCCGCGGAAAAAGGATCGAAGGCGCTGTCGCCCGACATCAAAATAAACGGCAATTGAAATAAATCGGGGTCTTTAAGACCTATATCTATGGCTTTTCGTTTAACCTCCACCGAGGTCCTTCTGGACACTTGAGCCAGCAGGCTCTCCACCGCTTCCGGCCGCGGCTTGTAATTGCCTCCCCGATATTTAAGATGCACAATGCGCAGCTTGGAAAAATCCCCGATCCCCCAGGCGGAAGAACCGATCAGGCCACAGCAAACACAAATCAAAAACAAAAATTTTTTTCGCATCCGATGAAAACCGCGTCCGAATTCCATTGCACCCGTTGATTTTTGTCTTAATCTAATCAAGATTCCGTCCTTTTTTCAATCCATATAAAGCATTAAAATTTTCAAATATTTTTGTATCGTAACAGGTGAGTAGTATAAACTTAAAAGCTCCACAAGGATGCGATTTTTGTCTAACCAGATTTCCGTCTAAAAACAATAGGGAAATGCAAAGAACTGTCCTGTTAAATCCGGGGCCGGTGAATGTTTCCGAACGGGTGGTGGCGGCGTTGCAGAAGGGAGACCTCTGCCACCGGGAAGCGGAGTTCTCCCGCCTGCAAAACTCCATCCGCCAAAAACTGCTGGCGGCCTTCGCCGCCGAGCCGGATTTCGCGGCGGTTTTGATCTCCGGTTCCGGCACCGCGGCCCTGGAAATGGCCGTCGCTTCCTGCCTGAGTCCCGGACGCTCCCTGTTGATTATCGCCAACGGCGTTTACGGCGAGCGCATCGGCCAAATCGCCGAATGCCACCATCTCGGCAAACACCTTCTCCGCTATCCCTGGGGCCGGCCGCCCGACTTGCAGGAAATCGAAACCGCTCTGCGGCAACACCCGGAAATTGAAGTCGTGGCCCTGGTGCATCATGAAACCACCACGGGCCTGCTGAACCCCGTCGATGACATCGGCCGGCTGACCCGCCGATACGGTAAAAAATTCCTGGTCGATTGTATCAGCAGCCTGGCGGGAGAAACCCTCGACCTCAATCAAACCAACATGGATTTTTGCGTCGGCACGGCCAACAAATGTATTCAGGGACTCCCCGGAGCCTCATTCGTTTTGTTCCGGGCAACCGAATACGACAGGCTGGCAGGCATCCCAGCCCGTTCGCATTACCTGAACCTGGCGGCGCATCATCAAGCCCAGCTGCGGGGGGAAACCCTGTTCACTCCGGCGGTGCAGGTGTTTTACGCCCTCGAGGAGGCCCTGGCGGAACTGCTGGAGGAAACCGTCGCCGCACGCATTCACCGCTACCGCGGCGCCGCGGAACGGCTTCGCAAGGGATTCAGGGACATGGGGTTGAAATTCCTCATCCCGCGGGAATTTCACTCCAATACCCTCACCGCGCTGCAACTTCCAGGCTCCATCGCTTATGCCAATCTTCACGATAAGCTCAAGGAAGAAGGGTACGTTATCTATGCCGGCCAGGGCAGCCTCAGCCAGACCATTTTCCGGGTGGCCAATATGGGGGATATCCGGCCCGCGGAGTTCGAACGGTTCCTGCTTGTCCTCGGCAAGTATTTTTCCGGCGCGCACCTGAAACAGAACACTCTTTAAAAATCCGAAACGATGAAACTCTATCAATTAATGAAAGACTACGCCGCCGCCCACGGCATCAAACCCGCACCGGACTCGGCCACACCGGAACTCGGCTACTGCCTCTCCCTCTTTCATGCCTGCCTGGTGGAAGCCGGGCTGGAGCAGGAAGAGTCCGCCGGCACGCAGAAATTAACCGCAACTCCACGGGAGATGCACCCTTCCCTGCTGGCCCGGTTCATGGTCGGGTTTTTGCCGACCCATTCCATAACGAAAAAAAACGAGATCAACAACATCCTGTTTGAACTCTACTCTTTCCTGAAATGGCTCGACAAAAAAGATATCCGGCATGGCTTGGCGGACATCGACTTCCAGCAATGGGTCAAAAAACTTTCGACCGACCAGACCCGGTGCCGGCAGCTGAACCGCCTGCTGGACAAAGAAGCCGGACGCATTCTCGACGAACCCCCACCCATCACCCACACCGTCAGCGACACGTTTTCCGTGGCGAAAATCGAAAGGGAATTCGTTTATTTAAAAGGCGGCAGCTTTTCCGGTCCGGTTCGGCTCCGCTTCACAAACGATATTCTCAAACTGATCAAACTGAACGACAACCTGGAAATGGTGTTGGGCGACACGTCCGAGAAATGGGTCCTTCTGGAGTGCGGCGAGGTCTTCCCCGGTTATCAGCGGTAATCGCCGGTGAGGTTGAATCCCGCCCAATAAGAAGGATGAGGATAGAATTTTTTGACCAGCAACTGCGCTTTGCGCAAACTTTCCGCTTTCTCCTCATGAGCATAAATGCGGTAAAAATGCTTGACCAGTATGGCGGTGGAAATATCGCTCACCCGCCACAAGGAAGAAAGAATGGCGTGCGTACCGGCATAGATAAACGCCCGGTTCAGGCCCACCAGTTCATCGCCGCCGGTGATCTTCCCCAAACCCGTCTGACAGGCGCTCAACGTCACCAGGTCGGCGTTGACATTGACGCCAAACACCTCGTTCACCTCAAAATTTCCGTCATCGGACGCATCGCGCGTCAACTTCAATGAGGAAAACAGGGGATTGACCGCATCGAACTCGCCGTGCGAGGCGATATGAATGATCTGGTAATCCTTGATATGCTTTTTGACCCAGCTTTCCTTGGCCTTGTCGCCGGTCAACAGGTCGATTTGCGGAAAATCCCATTTGATTGATTTCGCTTCCAGTTCCGCCAGCGGCAAATCGTAATTCAAACTTCCCAAGTCCGGGTTGCCGACCGCCAGCACCTTGACGATGTCCCCCTTGGCGAATTTTCTCGCAAAGGTGTATTGCAGCACCGACGCGCTGGGAGAATAAAACAAAGGATGTTGTTCGATCAGGTAGCCCGCGTCTCCCTTAAGGGAAGCAAAAGACACGTAATGTAAAATTCCGTTGGGAATCAAGCCGAGGATGCGCGTGTCGCCGATGTATTGTTCAACGGGCTTTATGGCCCAGGCGTAAAGCCGGGCGGACGGCTCATCCACCGGCGCCGCCTGCTGCATGCGTTTTCGATAATCCTTAACCAACCGGATGAGGTCCTTTTCGTTGACCGGGGTGCGGGTCACCGCGAGGCCGTCTTTCTTGACCACCCACGCCACCAGTTCATTTTTCGTCACCAGGTATTCCACCAGAGCGACGTCTTTTTCCAACAACCTCTGAATTTGTTTCAGGTCGATCGAGTCCACTGCAATGAAACTCGAAATTTGCGGGCTTTCTTCCTTGGCGTCGATCAGGATGTCCCGGTAACGGTCGCGCTCGGCAACCAGTTGGGCGGAAAGTTGCCGGGTCTTGTCCTCGTCCCCGGAGCGGCCAAGAGCCTCTTCCAGTTTCCTGATTTCATTTTTTTGCCGGATCAGGCGGTCATAAAGTTTTTGGCTGACCTCATTTTTCAAATTGACCTTGTTGTTGCCCAGCAGATCGATGAAACTCCGCGATTTGGCGCGTTCGGCGAAAGAAAAAGATTCCTCGTTTTTCCCCTGGTCGAGGAGCAGCAGGATCAGTTCCTTATAGACATCCTGCTTGTCCGTAAGAAAACCGTTTTGGAATTCTTCGATTTTGATGGCGGCCCGCATTGCTTCCACAACATCCACGGCCTTTTTATAAGCGGCGACGGCTTCGTCCGCACGGCCGGTTTGCGCCAGGCACTCGCCCTGGCCCCGCAGGGCGCGCCAGCGCACTTCAGGAA
>Ga0114931_10003244_pt1 | contig 20638 bp, 22 predicted proteins | sample 2SBtaG_FD_89579 | JGI IMG/M metagenome (GOLD analysis project Ga0114931, IMG submission 89579) | Deep subsurface microbial communities from Kolumbo volcano to uncover new lineages of life (NeLLi) - 2SBTROV14_V59a metaG | ecosystem: Environmental > Aquatic > Marine > Volcanic | place: Kolumbo...
AACCATCAACCATCAACCATCAACCATCAACCATCAACCATCAACCATCAACCATCAACCATCAACCATCAACCATCAACCATCAACCATCAACCATCAACCATCAACCATCAACCATCAACCGTTTTCCTACCGCTTTAAATTATTCACTAGCCCCATCATATCATCGGCTGTTTTTATCGATTTTGAATTGATCTCATAAGCCCGCTGCGCCGTAATCATGTTGACCATTTCTTCCACCACATCGACGTTTGAACTTTCGAGATAGCCCTGACCGAGGCCGCCGAATCCTTCCAAATCAGGCGTCCCAATAATGGGGTCGCCGGAGGAAGAAGTCATTTGCAGTAAATTTCGCCCAATGTTTTTCAGCCCGCTCGGATTAATAAAGCGCGCCAGTTCAATTTGCCCAATGTCCTGCGCTTCGTTCGTACCGGAGACCATAACCGAAACCATTCCATCCCTGCTAATCATGATACTTTGTGTGTCCTGCGGCAAAGTTAATTCCGGCTCCAGAATATATCCGTCGGAATTGACCAGTTGGCCGTCGCGGGATATTTTAAACGCGCCATCCCGGGAATAGGAATAGGTGCCATCGGGCATGCGCAATTGAAAAAAGCCATCGCCTTCAATGGCCAGGTCGAGAGAATTCCCGGTGGCAACCACATCACCCTGGGTAAACAGTTTTGTTGTTGCCACCGGCTTTGTCCCGCAACCGACCTGAAGTTCCGTTGGCGTTTTTGTTCCTTCCGCCACCTGCGCGCCGGCTGGACGAATAGTCTGATACAGTAAATCCTGAAACTCGACTTTACTCTTTTTAAATCCGGTGGTATTTACGTTTGCCAGGTTATTGGCAATAGTATCAATATATAATTGCTGCGCCCGCATACCGGTCGCCGCTGTTCTTAAAGTTTTATCCATTCAATTACCCTCCGGGATCATTCCCATCTGTTATTAATCATCGGCATAAATTTGATATTCTTAAATAAAGACCTAGACTCGGCCCACATCATTCACTGCTTTGTTCAAAGATTCATCCTGCGCCTTTAATGCTCTCTGGTCAGCTTCAAATTGACGGTATGTTTCAATTAACTTGACCATTTCTTCAATAGCGTTCACATTTGAAGCTTCCAGCGAACCCGCCCTGACTTTTGTGCCTTCAGGTACTTCCGAAACGGCACGTTCATCACTCACGCCAAACAAGCCGTTTCCCGCCCGGAAAAGTTTTGATTTGTCGCTGATATTTACAATGTCCAACTGATCGGATTGCTCGCCGTTGATAAAAACCTTACCGTCATCCGAAAAACGCATTTCTCCTTCAACGCGGATTCGGCCGCTATCACCCAGCACATAATCACCGTTCGGAGTCGTCAGAAAACCCTGGCTATCGAGCTTAAAGTTTCCCTGGCGGGTATAACGGATGCCTTCATTTGTTTCAATTGAAAAAAAACCGCTGCCCTCAAGTGCCAAATCCATCGGATTACCCGTAACCTGGATGGCACCCTGGGCAAAATCAATCACTTCCCTGGGCATGGGTTCGGCGCGCGAATTGGTTTGCGCATCTCGCAAGGACTGACTAAATATGTCACTGCGTTTAAATCCGACGCTGCTCACATTGGCCAGATTATTGGCAATAACTTCGATGGCGCGGCTCTTGCTTTCAAGCCCGTTTTTACTGAATTGGAATCCCTGAATCAAAAAATTCACCTCCAAAAATTCTGAAACTTGTCGTTTTACACCATTCAAAATATATGCCACCAACAGCCATTTCTCGTGCCGTAAAATCAACAACTTGGAGAGTCTGAGATCAAGACTCTTTCAGTTCATTTTTAAGAATAGGAAATATTTTCCCCTGAAAGGATAGTTCTTACCGGCTTTTACGGATTCGTTTTATAACCGCCTCAGGCGGACAAATCTATATTGCAGCCAATTTCAGGAAGAAGAGTTTGCGGACAATCGTTTTCATTATCATAATTTTGAGCCGGTTCCTGTTCGACAGACGGTTTGGGTTCGCCACTTTCGGCGCTTTTTTCAAACCGATCCCGGCGCCGTTTCTTTTGTTTCCGGTCTTTAATTTTCAGGCGCTCGTGCTCGTGTCCGGTTTTTGTTTCCAACTGGGATTGATTTGAAGAATTATTGCCGGGTTCGGGTCTGGTTGGTTGAGCAACTTTTTCAATATGGGGAACCTGGATATTAATGTTTTGGGGTACATCTATGGGTGCGGACATTTTTTGTCCCTCCATAACACGTTTTAGACATACACTTTTTCCTGCCTCAGCCCAATTTTCAGCCGCATTAATGCCTGGGAATTCAACTGACACACACGCGATTCCGTTACATTCAATACTTTTGCTATCTCCGCCAGGTTCAGTCCTTCGTAGTAGTAAAGAATTAGTATCAGCCGCTCCTTTGCGGGCAGTCCTTTAATTTTTTCGTATATTGATTCTTTTAATTCGTTATAATCTTCAATTTCTTCCTCATATCCATTATTTGTATCTTCGATAAATTCCTTCCTGCTCGCTTCACCTCCGCCGGTGAATGAAACAATATCCTGTAAAGAGACAAATCGAATAGAGGCCAGGGAACTCAGAATTTTCCCATAGTCATGAATGCTGATACCGAGTTTTTCAGCAATCTCTGTCTCGCTTGGATTCCTTTTCAGTTTCCCTTGCAAATCTGAAATGGCCTTCATTACCTGCTTGATATTTTTGCGCGTTGATCTGGGTATCCAGTCAATGTTTCGCAGCGTATCCAAAATGGCACCACGAATCCTCAAAATTGTATAGGTTTCAAATTTAATTTTCCTCGTCGGATCAAATCGTTCAATGGCTTCCAGCAGGCCCATATTTCCGGCGCTGATCAGGTCATCGCTCTCCAGAACGCTCACGCCCTCATGCTGAAAACCCCGGGCGACATACTGAACAAGGCCCTGGTATTCGAGGGCAAGCTGGTTCCGCACCCTGGGATTCCTCGTCTGCATATACTCACGCCATTTTTTATCCACTTCCGAATGCAAACTTGCTCCATATTATCAATGGTTCGATCAGTTAACAGTTACGCTTCGCCGACAAATTTAAGCAACTATTCAGCTCTGCATTTTGTTGCAACGCGCACTTTTATCAGGCATCCATTTCATCAGGATTACACAGGTTCCCGCAAAGAATATATGGGAATGATACTTTTCGCTAAATTTAACAAGACCTCTGCAAATTCACTAGGCCTCAGCCGCCGCATGTTCCGGTTTCGATATCGTTTCATTCGGCTCTTCAATCTCGTTTTCCTCGTTCTCATCGTTTTCAGTTTTTATGGTCACTTTAAAAAATGCCAATGCGAGAAAGCCGATGGAATAAGTGCATAAAAAACTGATCCCAGCTCTCAGCAATGCCGATTCAAATTGAACATCCTGAAAGACACAAATAACAAGGACTATGGACGCAAAAAGCAGACTCGTAGCGCTTATGAGATCTTTCATTTTATCACCTCTCCTAAAAATCAAAATCATAAAGAAAAAACAATACTGACACGGAACAGACTCCGGATGTCAAAATACTTTTTTCATTGCAAAGTTTCAGAAATGTTTGTCTCAACCTGCTCCTGGTTCAGGATCGACTCGGCAATATTGTGAATATTCAAACTTGCCGGAGAATCAGGAAATGACAGCAACACCGGAATTTGTTGCTGAATGGCCAGACGCACTTTATCATCAAGTTCGATATATCCGGCAATGCCAACAGTTATGTCCAAAAAGTGCTGCAACACCAAAGACAGACGCTGGTAAACATCCGTCACTTCCGTAGCTGATGTTACCATATTATGCAGCAAGTCGATAGACAAATCCTGCTGAACTGAATCCAGAACCTTGATCATTGCATAGGTATCTGAAATGGCCGTGGGTTCGGTGGTCGTTACAATCAGAGTTCGGTTTGCCTGAGTTGCAAGATCAATGGTTAACGGAGATAATCCGGCAGCAGTATCTAATATGATATAATCGTACTTTTTTCTCATTTGGTAAAGCAGTTCAAACAACTTTAATTTTATAACCTGATCCATGTTTTTCCAGACACTGCTGCCGGAACTGTTTGGAATCACATCAATCCCTGATTCATGTTTCATTAATATCTTTTGAATGGGCAGATCATCGAGCACATAATTTAATAGTGTGAATTTGGGCGTCAATCCCAACAGCACATCGACATTGGCAAAGTTGGTATCCGCATCCACAACAAGTACCTTTTCCCCTTTCTCAGCGAGCGCAATGGCAAGATTTGCGGCGATATTCGTTTTGCCAACACCGCCCTTGCCGCTGGTAATCGCGATAACAGGACAATTGCCCGAGTTCTTCAGAGCCATCAACTCTTTAATTCGACGTTCCTGTTCAATCATTCTCTTCATCCTTTCAAAATCATTCGTGGTGGTTTTTCTGCAACAGCGGGTTCGATGTTATCCGGTATTGAGGTACCGTTACACAAATATGACAGCGGCTTGCCCGTCGCATGAAACAATTTCAACATACCGCCCAGGTTTTGCATCTTGTCAATCTTGGAAAGAATAATGTGATCAAAATGCACTGTTTTAAATGCGCCGGCAACCTTGACAGCATTATCCGGCTGCAAAGTCATGGGAATGACCAGATGCGTCTCACTGGGAGAAGCGGCTTGCAAAAACCTGTGTAATTCCGCTAGTCCGCTCTTATCCCTGCCTTTTTTCATGGCAAAATCGATGACAATCATGTCCTTGTCTGAATTTGATTTGATCGCAGCCACAAGATCCTCTGGAGTTTCTACAACGGCCAGTGGCAAATTGGCGGCTTTTGCCAGCAAGCCCAGATGTTTTGCCGTCGCGCTAACGGAATCACTCACAAGCACCAGTGCGACATTTTTATTTTGAATCATGGAATTTTTTATCGCCAATTTAATACCGGTCGTTGTTTTCCCGGCTCCCGGAGGTCCGACCAAAGCAACGACTCTTTGTTTATTCGTCCTTCCTTCTTCCAGATTGGATACGGGAATCATTTTCATAATTTCCTGCGACAGAATGTCCTTCAGCCCTCTCATCCCGGACTTGGCGTTCAGGTCTAATTTCCGGGCGATAACCCCGGCCCTGACATTTTTAAGGATTGTCCGGATCAGATTTTTAGGAATCCCGCGCCCCTCCAGGTGGGTCGTTAATTCCCGGTAGAACTGTTCATTATTTCTACTCCCGGCCCCTCGTGAGCCGGCTTTGCCGGCGGCTTTTTTCTTTTTTATCAACTCGGCTTTTTCCTTCAAAGAAGCCAGTTCCTGTTGCAACATGGACTGACGCAATTCGGCAATCTCTTTTCGAAGCTTGTCCAGATTGGCCTGCGATTGCAGCCAGAGCTGCCGCTGATGCTCCATAAAAGACATTTCTTTGTGAAGGATTTTGCTGAATTCTTCAGTACGCCGCACAGTTTTTTCAAACTCTTCTGCACTCGCTGTGTGATCATGCGCTTTGCCATTCCCGTTTTCGGGAAGAGAATTCTCCACAGAAACGCCGTCGACAGGAATTTTACCGTAACCATTATGCGCGGTCTTGTCATGAGCTTTTCCACTTTCTTCCATTGCCGCAAGCTCCATCTCCGGCATCTTTTTTATCTTTTTCTTAGGCGCAGTCGCAGGTCTCACAATACGGCTATAGGTACCCACCTCAGTGAGCACATCTTTTTTCTTCTCCGCAGGGGTAATGCTTTGCAGTTCTCTTTGGGGTTCATCTACCGCGGCGATAATCTCGACCATATCGGCTGTAGATTTTGAATGTAAAATCACTGCATCCTCGCCAAGTTTTTCCTTGACTGCTTTCATAGCACCCCGCAGGGTGGCAGCTTTAAATCGTTCAACCCTCATTGTCTATCCTCACTATTCCAGTTGTTTGAATTTCAATATGAGCGGGAATTTCAGCGTACGATAAAATGCTGAGCGTTTTAAATATTGGTTCAACAAGTTTGCGCAAATAAGGCCGTAGGGATGGTGAAGTGATGATGAGCGGCTGACGACCTTCTGCTTCCATTTGGTTAATCGCATCGGACAATGCTGACAGCAATTTTTGCAAGACATCGGTTGACAGATAAAAACCGAGCGCCTGGGTGCCGGCAATCCCGGATTTCTTTGCTTCAGCCAAAGCATTGTTCAGCATTTGTTCCAAATCCGGGTCCAGTGTCAGCGCATTCACTCTGCCTTCCCGATCCTGGTATTGCATAATGATTGACTGGCTGAGTGCCTGGCGCACATGCTCGGTCAATAAATCAAGGTCTTTGGATTCATGAATATGCTCGGCAAGGGTTTCCATGATTGTTCCAAGATCACGGATGGATACTCTTTCGTTCAGCAAATTTTTGAGAACTTTTTCCACAGAACCGGTCGTCAGAACGTCCGGGATTAACTCATCCACAAGAGCGGCCTGATCTTTTTTCAAATTTTCCAACAGATCATGAACGTCCTGACGGGTGATGATCTGCGCGGCGTGAATTCTCAGCAACTCTGATAAATGAGTGGCCAGGACTGCTGCCGGGGCGACCAGGGTATAGCCCATTAATTCCGCCTTTTCCTTTTCTTCTCCTTTGACCCAGACAGCGGGCAAGCCGAAAGCCGGTTCTTTGACTTTCACACACTGTAGCTCTTCTTTTTCAATGCCCGGATTTAAAGCGAGATAATGCCCCAGCATTAAACTGTTGCGCGCAACCTCATTTCCCTTAATGAGCATAACATATTCATTCGGCTGAAGACGCATATCGTCGCGGATGCGGATCGGTGGAATAATGACTCCCAAATCCATGGCGCATTGTTTTCGGATTTGGTTAATCCTTGAAAGCAGATCGCCTTGTTGTTCAACATCCACCAGAGGAATGAGATTATAGCCGATCTCAAGTTCCAGCGGTTCCACACGTAAGTACGACTGAATATCATCCTCTCTCTCGGGTTCCTCTCCGCTTTCCTCCTCTATCGCATCGGCTTCGGCCGGCTGATCTTTAATGACATATCCAACGGCACCCATACCGGTTGCAAGCATGACAAACGGGATAAACGGCAAGCCTGGGGTTATTGCCAAAAGCGACAGCACGCCTGCTGCAATAAAAGCAATCCTGGAATTAAAAAAGAGTTGTTTGGATAAATCCTGTCCAAAATTTGAATCTGAGGCAGCGCGGGTAACGATCATACCGGCAGACGTTGAAATAATGAGTGCCGGAATTTGCGAAACCAACCCATCACCAATGGTGAGGCGAGTATAAGTTTGCAGCGCCTGGGTAAAATCCATGTGCAACTGGGCAACACCGACAATAAATCCGCCAAATATATTTAACATGGTAATGATGAGGCCGGCTATAGCATCACCGCGAACGAACTTGCTGGCACCATCCATTGCACCGTAAAAATCTGCTTCCTGGGCGATTTCATCACGGCGCCGTCGTGCTTCGATCTCGTCAATAACGCCGGCATTGAGATCGGCGTCAATGCTCATTTGTTTACCCGGCATGGAATCCAAAGTGAAGCGGGCACCGACCTCAGCCACACGGCCGGCGCCTTTGGTGATGACGACAAAATTAATAATAACCAAAATCAGAAAAATGATAAAGCCGACGACATAATTGCCTTTTACGACAAAGTTTCCAAAAGCTGAAATCATCTTGCCGGCATACGCATCGCCAAGGATGAGCCGTGTTGTGGCTACGTTTAATGAAAGTCGAAAAATGGTAATAATTAACAACATGCCCGGAAACACGGAAAATTGCAGCGGTTTAGTGATGTACATTGACACAAGCAAAATGAGCAAGGCCAGAGCAACATTCATTGCCAATAGAAAATCCATCACTGCGGTTGGCATGGGTATGAGCATAACGATAAGTATTGCAATGACGCCAAGCGCCAGTGCAACATCAGCGTTGCGTGTTAAAAGTGATAAATTCAAACCTTTGGGCATGTGATACAACTCCTGATTCTGCTTAAACCTTGTTCTTCATTTGATAAACATGAGCCAAAATCTCGGCAACTATTTGATAAAGATCGGCCGGCACTTCATCGCCAACATCTGCCGACTTGTAGAGCATTCGCGCTACAAGCGGTCGTTCAACGATGGGGATATTATTTTCCTGTGCAAGTTCTTTAATTCTTTGCGCAATTTTGCGCATTCCTTTGGCCACCACTTTGGGCGCCGACATTTTTTCCGGATCGTATTTCAACGCCACGGCAACATGCGTCGGGTTTACAATGACGACATCGGCTTCCGGAACATCCTTGAACATCCGATGACGCGCCCGTTCTCTTTGTATGCTCCTGATCCGCGATTTGATTAACGGATCGCCTTCAATTTGCTTGTATTCATCTTTTATTTCCTGTTTGGTCATTTTCAGATTTTTTTCATACTCATATTTTTGATAAGCAAAATCCAGGATAGCAAGAAGGATGAAAACAACACCAACACGGACACACAACTTGAGACTGATGGATGCGATAAACGCCAGTATTTGCGCAGCATCCTGATCGACAAGATCGAGGTAATGACTTTGTTCACCTCGCAAAGTCACATAGCCGATGTAACCAATGATGAGCATTTTGAGTATATTCTTGAACAATTCTTCAAGAGAACGCAAAGAGAACAGCCGCTTGAATCCGGTGGCAGGGCTGATTTTTTCCAGTTTGGGTTCAATGGAATGGCCGGAAAAAACGAGTCCCGACTGAATGACGTTTGAACCGATACCGGCAACGAGGATGCTCAACAGAATCGGACCCATGAGAACAGTAAAAGCGATTCCGCCATTTCTCATCAATATTGGAAAACTGGCGGTTGTAATTGAAATGGAATCGAGATGTCCCAGCACTTTGGCCATAAGAGCAAGCAAATTTCTATACAAATGGTTTCCCAAAAGCAGAAATGCAAGACTGACAATAAGCAGAATCGAAGCCGAATTAACCTCAATACTGAGGGGAACGTTTCCCTTTTCCCTGGCTTCCTGCTTGCGCTTGGGTGTCGCGCGTTCTGTTTTTTCCTGAAAAGAATCTTCGGCCATTTTTAATATCTCAAGGTGACATTGCTCTGATCAGCGTGGAAAAATCCACTCTGAATTGAATAAACATTTCTTCAAAAAGGCGCGCAACAAAAGGCAATGAAAAAGCGAGTGCCATTAATCCGAGACCAATCTTTAACGGCAGTCCCACAATGAAAACATTCATTTGCGGCACCGCGCGCGCGACCAGTCCTAAAACAAAGCTGGTAAGCAAAAGCGCAACAATGACCGGAGCACCGATTTTAACTGCGGCGACAAAAATGTTTGCCGCCATTTTCATATTGATGTCAAAAATAACAGATCTGAAACGCGCCGCCACGGGTGGAATTGCTTCAAAACTCTGGTACAGTCCGCTGAGCAGAAAATGATGCCCATCAATAATCAGGAAGATCATCGAGACCATGAGAATCTGAAATTGCCCGATAATGGAAACCTGCCGTTGTGTTTGCGGGTCAATCACGTTGACAATTCCAAAACCCATTTGCATACCGGCGAATGTGCCCGCTATCTCAACACCGGCAAATAACAATGTGGCAATAAAGCCCATCAAAAGCCCGACAATAACTTCTTTACCAACATTAAAAATAATGACAGCCGTCGCTAAATGCTGTGGCAGCGTTGTGCTAGCCACTACAGGCATAATTAAAAAGCTTAAAAATAAACCCGCACCTATTTTCGTATAGAGCGGAATGCTATTCGATCCAAAAATTGGGAAAACAGCAAGTGCAGCAGACACTCTCGCGAAAACCAATAAAAAAAGGACAATTTGATTTTGATTTATGCCAAACATAATAAAAAACGTCAAACTCCCGAATGGATTAGGCTACCGGCTAAACGTTGGTATGCTGTTGAATAGTTGCGTGGTAAAGGAAATAAATTTGCCGAGCATCCACGGCAATAAAATAATAAGCGTGGCAAAGATCGCCAATATTTTAGGGATAAAGGTCAATGTCATTTCTTGAATCTGAGTAACTGCCTGAAAAATAGAAATAATTAAACCGACGATCAATCCTGCAATAAGCAATGGAGCGGAAACCATCAGCGTCGTCATGATCGCTTTATTAATAATTTGTAATACCATTTCTTGTGACATGCAATTCTCCTTCGGGCAGTGAATTAAATAACCTGACCATTTGTTTCTTAAGGCACTATTTTGCGATAGTTAGTTCAATGCAATTGATCAACTTGATTAATTCACGTTCTTTACCTGAATCCGGCAACGATCGAACCGACAATAAGATACCAGCCGTCGACCAGTACAAATAAAATGAGTTTAAAAGGCAGCGAAATCATAATTGGCGGCAACATTAACATTCCCATGGCCATCAGCACGCTGGAGATGACCATGTCCAGCATGAGAAATGGAACATACAGCAAAAAACCAATTTGAAATGCAATTCTGAATTCACTGATGATAAACGACGGGATCAAAACATACGTCGGAATCTCATCCTGCGAATCAGGTTTATCCATTTTTGCCATGTTAACAAATAGAGCAAGGTCCTTCTCCCGCGTCTGTCTGAACATGAATTCCCGCAGCGGTTTTAGAGCTTTTGTATAAGCTTCTTTCTGAGTAATTTTTTCTTTCATATAAGGTTGTAGTGCTTCAGTATTAATATTCTGCCACACCGGTGCCATAATAAAGATGGTCAGAAAAATGGACAAGCCAACCATAACCTGCGTAGGCGGCGCCTGCTGGGTACCCAGGGCATGCCGCAAAAAAGAAAGTATGATAGCCACGCGGGTAAAAGAGGTAACCATTATTATCAGCGCCGGAGCAAGTGAAAGAATTGCCAAAAGTAACAAAATCTGCAAAGTGACGGCAACATCACCCGGTTTGGAAGCCTGGTCAATGCCAATCGATATTTTGGGAATGGCCATGACTTTGCCGGGAATAATGAACAGGGCAAGCATGAAAGCGAAACTAGCCGGGAGTTTTATTTTTTTTCCGCCCGTTTTTATCAATAGTAAAAATCTCTTCATTTTGATCCACCAAAATTTGACAATTGTGCGGCAAGAGCAGAAGCAAACGGTTTCGGATTTTTGCCCAGGTTCTGGTCTACGAGTTGCGCCTCGTCCTTGTCCAATTCAGCAAGCAATGAAATATTGCCCTCAGTCATCCCAACGACGAGCAGCCGATTGACAACTTTGATCAGATAGACACCCTTTTTCGGGCCAAGCGATAAACTGGAAACAACACTCATTGTCTGGAAAGCATTGCGAGCCTGGCGTGTTTTACTCTGCAGCCACTTGACGCCATATACGAACGCAAACAAAAGAACAATGACAAAAACAAGCGCTACGATGGTTCGGACAATGGCCTTTGCAAAGTTTAATTGCGATGGCATTTGCTCTGAATCCGGTTGCACCTGCGCGGAAGCTTGATCCCCATCCTCACCATTACTCGGCAGAGAAATCATTGCCAGGGCCAACACCAGAATGAGGGTTAGGCTGACAATGATCGTCCATTTTGTCTTTTTATTTTTCATAATTTCCCTAATTCGAGACCGCAGACAATTTTTCCTGAGCGGAAATTAAATTCGTAATACGGATAGCAAAGTTTTGATCGATGATGACCACTTCACCTTCTGCGAATTTTTTTTGATTAACATAAAGATCAACGGGTTCACTGGCAAATTTATCCAGTTCAACAATACTTCCGGCGCCAAGCTTAAGGATGTCTTTTAATGGCATACTCGTCCGACCGAGTTCAACGGACAATTCCAGACCCAGGTCGTTAAGAAACTCGATAGGATGTCCTCCGTTTCCAATGCCCGCATTATATGGAAATTGCTCAAATTGACCCTTGTGCACCGTCATTTTTTCCTGCGTGTCCGTCTCGCCCATTAGATTTTCGGCTAATTCTAATTGAATAATTCTGACGACTGAAAATGGTTTCTGCTCACCGATTGATCCCGAAAAAACCGTTATAAAACCATTTTCAAAAACCGGCTCGGACTCTCCGTGCCACAGCAGGATACTGGGATTACCAAAAGCCGCATCCTTGTCAAATTTTTCTTTTATTATCTGCTTTTCAAGTTCCGATAGCTGCTCGGCGGTATCCAGAACAAGCTGCATTGATCCGGGAACTTGTGCAGTGCCTTCGCCCTCTTGCCTGAGGTATTGCGTTAATTCCGGCATCAACTCCGAGTCTGCAAGATAAATCATACCCTGTGGATGATCGCCGACAGGGATATCTACGCGAACTGCTTCACCGCCGACAACCTTTTGGAGCTCGGCCAAAGATGAATATCTTGTTTCTCCGACATTAAACGTTATGGGGGAATCAATGACATTTTTCAGCAATGCAGGGCCGCGATCCTTTAAAATTGCGTCAAATTCATTCAACTTTTTCAGCAGACTTTTATTCTCCAACGTTATACTCCTCTTCATGGCATTCATCAATTACTTTAACTGCTCGACGATTATTAGATAAACCCGGAGTAACCATAAACTTTGGTTTGTCATGCACCAAAGCAAACAGGGGCTTGCGGATATCCTGATCTATCCTCACAACATCCCCTTCTTCCAGGTTCATAAAATCTTTTAAACTGATTTTCATCTTTCCCAGGCAGACAATGAATGGTATCTCTGCTTTTAAAAGTGTCGATTTTATCATCTGCACATCTCTGGCGTCAACCTTTTTAAGGTCCTTTTTATTGGAGGACTGCTCGACGATATAATTAACAAGAGGTTCCAGAACCGCCAACGGGATACAAAAATTAAGTCTAAAGTCGTCATCCATTATTTTTATATTGAAAATGATATTAATAACGGGATCGTTTGGAGAAACCATTTGCACAAGAAAAGGCTTTGTCTCATAAGACTTTTGCTTTGACTCGATTTCAACAAAATTCTGCCATGATTGATCCCACATCTGAAAAATACGATCAACAACCCTTCGCATGATATTTTTTTCAATCTGCGTCGTCGGGCGCGCGGTGACGCGAGAACGGCCGTTGCCGCCAAACAGCCTGTCGACAATAATAAATATCATATCCGAATCCATATTGAGTATACCAAGATCGCCTGAAAGCCCGGTCTTGAAGGTCCAAATACAGTCGGGAACAGGTCGTGATTCAACGTATTGCGAATATTCTATTTCATCGATCGAATCCAAATTCACTTCTATCGGAAAACGAAATAGCGTGGAAAAATAGGTATATACTAATTTCGAAAAGGATTGTGTAACAGTTTGCAATCCCTCGCGCTGTACTTTGGATAGCCTTCTCGTTCTCCGAAAATCATACTTTTGAATTTTTCGCTGCTTTTTTAAATGAGCAACACCTTGTCCGGTTTCGACTTGTGTCATCTCCATTTCGATTTCTTTTCCATTTCCGTGTGGTTAAGGTTTGAACAGTTGCTTATTGCATGACATATTTCGTAATGTATATTCGAAGCACTTTGGTATTTTCCAAAAGCTTTTCGATGACAGCTCTAATTTCTCCACGCAGAATCTCACGATTCGAGACATCGCTCAGCCATTCATAATTTTTCCCAGATAACAGAGTATTCAGCGCATCGCTGATCGCCGGTTTCTTTGCATCAAGCTCATCCTGCGCAGCTTTATCCTGAACATAGACATAAATAGATATAACCAAATATCTTTTCCCCTCGGAGCCGGAAGGATTGACCACCAAATCCTCTAAAGCGAGGACAGCAGAATTTTGCAGAACAGTCATTGGAATTTCCTCGCCTTTAGCATACACTTTTTTTACCACAGGTGCTCCTTTTTTCGCCTGCTGCTCTGATTTTTGCGGGTCATTTCCTGTGGCAGAACTTTTTGGTGCCAGCATTTTTATCAATACAAAAGCCAAAGCAACCTGCAAGAGCATAATGCCTGCTAAAATAATAATCTTATTTTTCATTGATCACCTTTTCATCACGATTATCATATTCATAAATCATTTGTCACTGCTTCGCGCTACGGTTGACTGTTTCTTGTTGTTCCTTTCCTCAAGAAGTTCCTTCCCGGTTTTGTCTTCCCAATTCAGGTAAATCTCAACGCGCCTATTCCGGCTCCGATTTTCCGGCGTGTCATTTGGTGCAATGGGTTTGTATTGCCCCCTGCCAATGGCCACAAGCTTATGCGGATCAACATCGTGCACATTGACAAAATACTTGAGAACGCTAAGCGCTCTTGTGGTGGAAAGCTCCCAATTCGAGGGAAACTGCGCCGTGTGAATGGGCACATTATCTGTATGCCCTTCAATGATAACGCTGCAATTTGATCGCTTTATAATAAGCGCTATTAAATCAAAAAGACGATAAGCGCTTCGTTTTAAAACCGCCTGGCCGGAATTAAAAAGGATGGGACTCGATATTCTGATTCGTATCCCTTCTTTCGATTTTTCAATTGTAATCCCATTACCATTGCCTTTGTGTTTTTCCGCTTCATCTGACAGATCGGCCAAAACCTTGTTCACATTTTCCATCAGAACATCCTGACGCAAAGCTTGCTGCGCATTTTTGGAGAGATTCCTCGGTACGACACTATTGCCTTCCTGCTCCATTAGTACACCGGAAGCGCCGCGCATAGCGCCCATAAACTTTCGGAATTTGATCAGTTCCATTGTTGAGAAAGAGACAATCAAAATAAAAAATGTGAGCAACAGAGTCATCAAATCGCCATAACTGACAATCCAGGAGGCAATCTCCTCGCATTCCTCACCTTTACGCGCGCTTTTACCGGAGCATTTACTCATTTCGCATTTTCCGTTTTCTCGGCCAGCCGAAGTTTCGGCGATACAAAAGTAACCAGCTTTTCATTCAACAACCTCGGGTTATCTCCCTCCTGAATTGAATTAATCGCCAGAACAATCAATTCTTTGGATTGGACTTCCTGCTGTGATCGCGTTTTTAATTTACCCGCCATTGGGATGAAAAAAAGGTTCGCCAACACTGCGCCATAAAACGTCGTGATAAGAGCCGTTCCCATACCCGTACCGATCTGGCTTGGGTCGTTCAGTTTCTGTAACATCTGAATCAAGCCGATAAGAGTACCGACCATCCCAAACGCCGGAGCAAAATTCCCCAGAGATTTGAAAATTTGCTGACCGAGATCGTGCCTCTCCTGAATGTACATAATTTCTGTGCTGAGAATCTCGTTCAGGATTTCACTATCAACTTGATCTACCATGAGTTGAATGCCCTTTTGGGTGAACTTGTCGTTTACCTGATTAATTTCATCTTCAAGCGCCAACAATCCATCCTGTCTGGCTTTGCGCGCCATCGTGCGCCAGAACTCGATGGTCTCCTGTATGGGTTCTACCTTATGGGTAAAAACTTTGCCGGCTACCTTTGCAACGCTCAATACATCTTTAAGCGGATAATTGATTAAAATCGCAGCAAGCGTCCCGCCCAGTACAATGAGTATTGAAGGAAGATTAAAGAAAAATTGCCAGCCACTCTGGGATAATATCGTAAAGCCGATGAGACCAATACCGGTAATAATGCCAATTAAACTCGCTATATCCATTTCTCTAAAAATCCAATTTTTATTTTAGTTTTTCCCTGCGTGATCTCAACTATGTGTATTAATGACTATGACGGACGCTTTTTACTGCGCCCGCCATAGTGCTTTATTATCTCTTCAACCGTACAATCTCTTCAAGCAATGTATCGCTAGTTGTAATAACACGAGCATTCGCCTGAAATCCGCGTTGTGCGACGATCATATTTGTGAATTCCTGCGCCAGATCAACATTTGACATTTCCAGGTGACCCGGAGCAATATCGGCTCGGACCGTGGAGCCGGCCCACCCTTTTACTGCCATGCCGCTATTGTTACCGACGGTAAAAACATTCTCGCCCATATCTTCCAGACCAGCCTGATTTTGAAAAGTAGCCAGGGCGACTTGAGCAAGTACCTGGTTGATACCATTTGTAAAGTGCCCGGTAATCTTGCCTGTTTCATCAAAAGAGATGTTGTAAAGATCACCCAAACCGTATCCGTCCTGTTCCGTTGCAGCAGCAGTGGTGGGGTTTTTCAACTGGGTAAGCCCGGTGAACGAATTTGCTGCTCCGGCACCAATATCCATAGTCATTGTTGTGGCGCCATTGCCGGGTTCGAATGAAAGCGGCAGTCCGTCTTCGGACTGAAAATATGCGAGACTTCCATTCGGATTAAACTTGACCACACCGCGGTTGCCGCTTTCCGGCACAATTTCTCCATTATCGACAACTGCTTCCCAACGCCACAAATCCGGCTCATCCGCTGTCGAATTATTTGTAAATTTGAGCGTTACAGTATGAGTAGCACCCTTGCTATCATAAGTGGAAATACTTGCTTCATGTTCGCCGGCATCTCGTCCTTCAGTGGTAATGTCGAACGTCGGCATTATAGCAATTGTAGATGTGTCCTTGTCAACAAAGGTCATATTGACGGTTGTTTTGGATTTTCCAGCCATCGCATCCTCGATTTTCAAAGTCCCATCATCGGCCAGTGTAACAGAAGCGTCACTAAAAATTTCTTTCATTTTGTCCAACAAGTTCTGAACAGTATCACCATCTGTATAGGTGTACGTCCCACTGACACTCGCACCGCTGTGGTCAGTGCCGTTAATACGAATTTCATCTCCGCTGCTCAAATTACTGCTTATAAAGTCAAGGTCTTTCAAAGCCGTAGTCGCGACTGTTCCTGTTACCGCGGTCGTGCCTAGACTGAGTGGAGTTGTAGCAGAACCGGAGAGTTCCAGGGTAGTTGTGGAACCGCCTTTATCGGTTGTACGAATTTCTACTTTTTCACTCCCGCCTTCATTTACAACTTCTGCAACGACCTCACCGTTCAAAGCATGGTTGCTTTGAATTTGCTGGTTAATGGCTGCAACAACGGCACTCACTGTACTGTATGTTGTCGGATTCAGTGTAAGCGTCTCGTTTATCGTACTGCCGCCGTCATCGTCAATAGTTACAGTCAATTCATTGGCTGTTGTTAAATCCAAGGGCGTTGTCAAAGCACCGCCAACAACTTTAGCATTTGAAGCATAGGCGGACGAGAGAACCTGGGCTCTTTGAAAAGTGTCGAAATCAAGATTCCCCGAAAAGCTAACAGTTGTAGTTGCTTTTGCCGCTGCTTTCTGTCCAAAGGGCAAACGAACATCCTGAACCTGCGCTGCAGAAGAAATTTCGCCGTTTGAATCAGCCATTCTTCCCTGAACATGATAGCCGGTATTGCCAAACACAAGATTTCCAGCGGAATCAATCTGGAAATTTCCGGCCCGGGTGAAATAATCATTGGTGCCATCATTGAGCACAAAAAATGCATCTCCCTGAATTGCAAGATCCAGCGGATTGCCGGTTCTTTCCAGATTTCCCTGGGTAAACAAATTATCCACGCTTGCGACTGTCATTCCAAGTCCAACACTCATCGGATTCATACCGCCCATATTACCACTGGGTTTACGGCCGTTTTGCAGCACCTGGGATAAACTTTCCTGAAAAGTTGCCCTGCCTGCTTTAAAGCCAATTGTGTTTACATTTGCAATATTGTTTCCTATTACGTCCATCTGAATTTGATGATTTCTTAATCCAGAGACCCCTGAAAATAATGATCGTAACATAGTCCATACTCCTTATTTTTGTTATCCGGAGCTGCGTCAATCAATCGGCAGCCCTGGGCTTCCCCGTGGGGTCCAGCCCGTTCATTAAATAATTATTGCACTGTCAATATTGGTAAAAACACTTTCACGCATGTTTGAACCGTCAATTGCGGTAATCACGGTCCGGTTTTCCGCACTCACAAGAAATGCCTGATTGTCCATCAAAACAAGCGATTCACGTCCGCCTTTTTCCGAGATTTTGTGCATTGCGTTTCTCAGCCGCACATAATCATTCGAACTCATCGTGATATTTCTCTCACGCAGTCTGTTTTGCGCATGTTGCGAAAACCTGACTCCTGCCAGTTCTGATTTTTTATTTTCAAATATTTTATCAAAACTGACTTGCTGACTTTGTTTAGCAGGCGAATGTGTACGTTTTATACGCTCTGCACTCGTCAGTTTCGGAATACCGCGAACACTCGCAACATTCTCCGCCAAAACAATCACCTCCTTTCAATTATTTGATATGTCACCAGGATCAGATATATCGATTATATTTGAAGGATCAATTTCGGTATTTCCAAGCATCACAAAAGTTTTGCCGTCAACAAAGCGAATACCTGTAACCTGTCCTTCAACGATCGGATTTACCGAGACTGAATTGCCCTCTGTGTCTGATGCGGATATCTGAAAGAGATATTTCCCTGCCGGCATGTCCTGTCCCGAACTGTTTTTCCCATCCCAAACACCATTGTGCAACCCCGCTGATTGCGATCCTAAATTTATTTTTCTTATGCTCTCACCGGTACTGGAATAAATTTCCAATTGTACATTCGCACCTTTTTCAATTTGAAACGCAAAACCTGCAGGACTTCCTGCTTCCAGATTCAGCGTATTATCAGATGCACGGATATTTTTTCGATCAATTCGGCCATTACTGAATTATTCATGGATTGCGTCACAAGCGCATTGCTCTGCAAACTACTATTCATATTGGAAAGTTGTTCGAGAGAACTGAACTGGGCTAATTGTGCTACGAATTCAGTATTGTCCATGGGACTGAGCGGATCCTGATTTTTGAGCTGGGTTACCAATAGCTGCAAAAACGCTTCTTTATCGAGGTTCTGATTCGCGGGTACGCCGGACAAAGCGCTTGCCGCAGAACTATTATCAACATTTGAAACCTGCATGCTCAACACTCCATTATTTAAGCAACGGCCTGATACGTCGACCAACGTGATTCAATTCGTCTTATATCCATCGCCATTTTATCATCTAGTTGTCTTACGCCGGAGCCTGATTTCCTTTTTCTTGACTCCTGCCATTTCTTATCATTAGACCGGGAACCACCGGCAAAACGACGTTCCGGTTTGTCATTAATCAAAACACGTATGCCGGACAAAAGTATATCTTTTTGCGCCAATTGCTGCTTGAGTTCGGGCAAAGAATTCTCCAACAGCATTTTCGACTGTTCTGACTGAACCTGGATCGTAATATCAGATTTTTTATTCTTACGTCCCATTTGTATGACAAGCTTTCCCAATTCATCGGACTCGGCCTTTACGCTTAAAAACGACTCTTTTTGCGAAATTAAAAGTTTTGCACCGTCGGCGATCAAGTAACTAAGAGCAGAAACTGTTGCCGGCGTGGATGCATTATGCAAGATGGGATTTACAGCGTTTGTTGTGATTTTCTGACTCGTACCCAAGCCATCAAATGCCGGAATCGGAGCCAGAGCATTATCCGCATTTTTCCCAAATCTGCTAACCATCGACTTGTCCAACAACGATCCCTGATTTTTGTGCCCATCCTTTTTGTTTTGCATGGACTGTTGTGAATAATGGAAAGCAGGGTTTGGAGCATTAACCATCACCTGACCGCTGTTTTTGGTCGCAACGGAATTTTCATTGAGAGGATGAGCCCTGGTGCCGAAAATCCCTTTCTGCCGAAGAACGCTATCTATACGTGCTTTTAAATTTTCAGGACCAGCGCTCGCTTGCACCTGCATGACATTCTGATCAGAATTGCTTTGCAAAATAACAGCCTTGATTCGGCCAGCCGTATTGGCCTGAAGAATCTGTTTTTGCGGCAGGACCTTATCAATGCCGGAAGGTTTTTCCGGAGATGCTTTTTCGTTTGCCGCCTTTGCATCGTCAGTTCCGCTGTCTACATGATTCGCGGGCGCAAGATTTATGGTCGACACTTTTTTACCGTCGGGAGAATAATGAACCGCTGTTTCAGTTCGTTGCTCAGCATTTGTTTTGTTTGGAATCACAGATTCCCCAGATTTGGCATTGCCTTGTGTTTTTTCGGAAACTGTAAATCCCGGCGTGGTACCGACAGTTTCTTTTGCCGAAACAGATGCGGATTTTGCAGCAGAAGTAGCCGTCGCTTGATCAGCAGCTTTTTGATTCTGAATCACAGACTTTGCGGGATTCATTCTAACCTGGCCTCTTTCGGTAACCGAAAGTTCCGATGTGACACCGACAGTTTCTTTTGTCGAAACAGATGCGGATTTTGCAGCAGAAGTAGCTGTCGCTTGATCAGCAGCTTTTTGATTCTGAATCACAGATTTCGCGGGATTTTTTTTGACTAGGTCTTTTTCAAAGGCAGAAAATCCCGGCGTGGCACCAGCGGTTTCTTTTGTCGAAACAGATGCGGATTTTGCAGTCGGAATTCCCGGCGCAGTCCCTTGAGCAGCAGGTCGATTATTCGGAATCACAGATTTCGCGGGATTCATTTTTACCTGCTCTTTTTCGGAAACTGAAAATTCCGGCGTGGTACCGATAGTTTCGTTTACCGAAACAGATGCGGATTTTGCAGCAAAAGTAGCTGTCGCTTTATCAGCAACTCTTTGATTCGGAATCACAGATTTTGCGGAATTCTTTTTGACTTGCTCTTTTTCTGATGCAGAAAATCCCGGCGTGGTACCGTCAGTTTCTTTTACCGAAACAAATGCGGATTTTGCGCCCAAAGTAACTGTCGCTTTATCAGCAACTCTTTGATTCGGAATCACAGATTTCGTGGGATTCTTTTTGACTTGCTCTTTTTCTGATGTAGAAAATCCCGGCGTGACACCGACAGT
>Ga0114931_10003245_pt1 | contig 20638 bp, 20 predicted proteins | sample 2SBtaG_FD_89579 | JGI IMG/M metagenome (GOLD analysis project Ga0114931, IMG submission 89579) | Deep subsurface microbial communities from Kolumbo volcano to uncover new lineages of life (NeLLi) - 2SBTROV14_V59a metaG | ecosystem: Environmental > Aquatic > Marine > Volcanic | place: Kolumbo...
AGTGAATCATGGCCAGATCAAGCTCGGCTAAGGTGCAGATTTATGGCTATTTCGACCAAAAGGTTATTGACATCCTCCACACCAATAACATCTTTCCTGGTGAGGAGGTGGAGATTCCCGATTTGCCACCGACGACTGCGCGCGACTTACCCGGCGTCGGCGAGATCGCAGAGGGCGAGACGGTCTACAGCATGTCGATCGGAGAAGTCTTTCGCGAGGATATTGAAGGGGAAGCCGGAGTTTTCGATTCGGATAATCCGCACATCCGTGAATGGGGGCATGAAATTGAACGCATCATTGTCGATCAACGGCAAGCTCGAGGCATTCTTATCCGCCCGCTTCCGGAACGTCAGGAGCCCCTGGAACCAGATTGCGCCTGGTCTTGCCCGATCCACTTTTTCGGGCACGGGTGGGGCATCTTAATTCGAGAGAGCTGCATTCTCGGGCTGACGACGGACATCGCTCGGTTCGTAAACTGGAGCGCGGTTCGGATTTCGCCTTCCTCGATTGTCACCCAGTTTCTGCGAAGCGCCTTTGACGTACTGTTGTTGCACGAGCAGTTCCATCACAAGGTGGAGAGCCTCGGTTTTCGCTTGCGCTCGGTCTCCACTGCCACCGCCTACACCCTGCAGGCGATGGCGAAGAACGGTCAGGCCCAGGACAGCGGCTGCACCACCCTGACCATCGACCAGGCCGGAACACGCACCCCGTCGGGCTGCTGGTAATTGCCAGGCCGGTCAGTGAGCCGCCAGCAGGTTGGGGCGGCCGAGGATCACCAGCACCAGGATCGTCAGGGTCAGCAGCCAGACGAACAGGTAGATGGTCATGGCCCGTTTCGCCTTCTCCTTCTCCGCCCAGGTGCGGGGCTGCACCCCCTTGGCGAGAAATACCAGCTTGGCCGCCAGGTTGAGGCAGACCACGTTGACCGCCAGCAGCAGGGCCGCTCCCCCCGCCAGATCGAAGCGGCCATGACCTAGGGCGATGCCGAAGGTCGCCGCCGGTGGCAGCAGGGCCACCGCCACCATCACCCCCACCAGGACGCTGGAGAGACCAGTGGTCATGGAGAGGGCCGCCGCAGCCCCGGAGGCCAGGGCCAGGGCCAGGGAGTCGAGCCCCACGTCGGTACGCGCCAGCAGTTCGGGGCTGGTGAGGCCCATGGGCCAGAGCAGGCCGATCAGTAGGGAGAGGGCCACCGCCAGCAGGGTGCCGGCGGAGAGGGACTTGAAGGCCTTGCGCATCAGTTGCAGGTCCCCCAGGGCGGTGCCGAGGGCCAGGGCCAGATTGGGTCCGAGCAGGGGGGCGATCACCATGGCGCCGATGATCACCGCCACATTGTCCTCGATCAGTCCGATCGCCGCCACCAGGGTGGAGAGGGCCACCAGCAGCAGGAAGTTGCCATCCAGTTTGGCGTTGCGCTCGACTGCGGCGTACATGCTCTCCCGCGCCGCCATCGCCTTGTCTTCACTCTGACCCTGGGCATCCGCCGGTTTCGGCAGGCTGGCCTCCACCGCCAGCACCAGGATGCGTGCCGAGGGCTGGGCGCCGAGGATATTCTGCAGGGTGTCAAGCACCGGCTGCACCTGGTCGTCGGTCACCAGCAGACGCATCGCCTGGCGGCCGTCCTCGCCCTTTTGGCCGAGACGGAAGTCGCGTGCCTTGTACTTTTCGGCGATCACCGCCACCGTATCGGCACTGCCGGCATCGGCGATCACTTCGATCAGTTTCATAGGCCCTCAGGCTGTTCGATTTGTGCCCCCTGGGGGCGCCTCCAGGGAGGCAGGATAACACGCCCACACCACCTGCGACTGGTCACGCATCGATAGGACCTGGGGTGCCGCCGAGCCTGCGAAGCGCATCCTGGAGCACTTGCCACTGCTTCGCGGCAGCTCCCTTACCAGCGGGCGTGTAACGGTGACGCCGGTCACCGGTGTCACGGGCCAGCGTTCGCTGCTGGTGCGCTTCGTGCCTCTGCGGCACCTCGGTTGCGCGGGGTGTGGGTTTTGTGATGCAGCGGGGCGTTGGCCGCGGGCGGCTCGTTCCCACGCCTCTCAAACGGCGGTAGAATCCGGCTATGTACTACAAGACCATCGAAGACTATATCGGCAACACCCCCCTGGTGCGCCTGCAACGATTGCCAGGGGAGGGCTCCAACACCCTGCTGGTGAAGTTGGAGGGAAACAACCCGGCCGGCTCGGTGAAGGACCGTCCTGCCCTGAGCATGATCCAGCACGCCGAGGCGCGCGGTCGCATCCATCCCGGGGATACCCTGATCGAGGCCACCAGCGGCAATACCGGCATCGCCCTGGCCATGGCCGCGGCGATCAAGGGCTACCGGCTGATCCTGGTGATGCCGGAGCACATGAGCCTGGAGCGCCGGGCGGTGATGCATGCCTACGGGGCGGAGCTGCTGTTGACCCCCAAGGCGGGCAGCATGGAGGCGGCCATCGACAAGGCCCGGGAGCTGGAGGCGCAGGGCGTGGGGGTGATCCTCGACCAGTTCTCCAACCCGGACAACCCCCAGGCGCACACCGATGGCACTGGCCCGGAGATCTGGCGCGATACCGGTGGGGAGGTCACCCACTTCGTCAGCGCCATGGGCACCACCGGCACCATCATGGGGACCTCGGCCTATCTCAAGTCCCGGAACCCGGCGATAGAGATCGTCGGGGTGCAGCCCATGGAGGGCGCCAGCATCCCCGGCATCCGCAGCTGGCCCGCCGCCTATCTGCCGAAGATCTATGACGCTTCAAGGGTCGATCGCATCATCGATGTCTCCCAGCAGGAGGCGGAGGAGACCACCCGGGAGCTGGCCCGCCGGGAGGGGATCTTCGCCGGCATCTCCTCCGGCGGTGCGGTGGCCGCCGCCTTGCGGCTGGCCCGGGAGGTGGAGCGGGGCGTGATCGTCACCATCGTCTGTGACCGGGGGGATCGCTACCTCTCCACCGATGTCTTTCCGGCGCAGTGAGGGGGCGGGGGCGGGGTTTCTTCTGCTGGCGCTCCTGCTGGCCCTCGGCGTAGCGTTCGGACTGCGGGCCTTCGAACAGTTCAACATCCATATCGGCCAGCTGAGTGGATCGGCCTGGCAGGCCCAGGATCTCGACTTCCAACTGGCCTGGCCGGAGCTCCGACAGAGCCGTTTTCACCTGACCATCGGCCGCCTCCGGCTCCCGGGCCTGCGGCAGACCCTGCAGGGCTTGGGTCTGGAGTGCGTGGAGGGGGAGATCGGTGACCAGACCATCCGCTGCCGGCGGGGACACCTGCGCCTGCCCCTGGCGCAACTGGACCGGCCGGAGGCCGCTCTCAGCTTCGACCTGCAACGCCCCAGCGGGCGCCTCCAGGGACGCCTCAGCGGGCTGGCCCTGGCCGGGGGGCGGATCGATGTCGATTTCACCCTCGATGGTGACAGCTGGCGCTTCCGCCTCGACGGCAAACACATCGCCCTGGGGGTGCTGCGCAAACGGCTGAATGGGTTTCTGCCCAACCTGCCGGAGTGGGGCTACAGTGGCCGATTCGATGCGGTGGTCGATGCCAGCGGCCGCCAGCGGCGGCCGCAACGGCTCAGCTGGCAGATCCAGTTCAGCGGCCTGGGGTTTTCCGACGACGCTGGCAACAACGCGGCCGAGGGGCTGGGGGGAAGCAGCAGCGGGCGGCTGCGCCGGTCCGGTGATCGCTGGCGCCTGGCCGGTAAGCTGGGACTGGAGCGGGGGGAGCTGCTGACCCCCTATCTCTACCTGGATGCCGGCGCCCACCCCCTGCAGCTGAAACTGCGGGGTGAGGCGCCGGGAGACCTGACCCGCTTCGAGCTGAAACATGGCGACCTCAGTCTCGGCAGACTGCTGAGCTTGCAGCTGGCGGCGGAGGTCGCACCCGCCGCGTCACGGCCGCTGCGGGCCCTGCACCTGCGGATGCCAGCGGTGAAGCTGGCGCCGATCTATGGTGAACTGCTCCAGCCGGTCCTCTCCGGCACCCCCTGGGACCACTTCGAGCTGGCCGGCCGTCTGGGGGGCGGGTTCGATCTGTCCGGGTCGACCCTGGGACTCGATCTCGATCTCCAGGGGGTCTCAATCGACGATGCCGAAGGCAGTGGGGAGCGGCGTGTCGGTCTCTACGACCTGGACGGGGAGGTCCACTGGCGCCATGGAGAGATCCCCGCTGACTCCCGCCTGAGCTGGCGGGCGGGACACCTGCTGGAGAAGATCGACCTGGGGCCGGGGCGCATCGACTTCCGCCTGGCCGACCAGCGCTTCCAGCTGCTGCGCCAGGCCAGGCTGCCGGTGCTGGATGGCGCCCTGGTGATCGACCGGTTGGACCTGGACGCCCTGGGGGAGGGGGATCAGCGGCTGCGCTTCGACGGCATGATCACCCCCATCTCCATGCGGTCCCTGAGCGCAGCCCTGGGGTGGATGCCGCTCTCTGGCAAGCTCTCCGGCATGATCCCCGGCCTCAGCTACAAGCAGGGCCTGCTCAAGGTGGACGGGGTCCTGCTGGTGCATATCTTCGATGGCGACATCCTCATCAGCGGGCTCGAGCTGCGTGACCTGTTCGGGGTCTATCCCCAGCTCAGCGCCAACCTGAAGCTGAAGAACCTCGACCTGGAGACCCTCACCCGCACCTTCTCCTTCGGTCGCATCACCGGCCGGCTCGATGGCTATGTGAAGGGGCTACGGCTGGAGGCCTGGCGGCCGGTGGCGTTCGACGCGCGCTTCTATACCCCGCCCGGCGACAAGTCGCGCCACCGTATCTCCCAGAAGGCGGTGGACAACATCTCCAACCTGGGGGGCGCCGGTCTCTCCGGCTCGCTGGCCCGCTCCTTCCTGCGCTTCTTCGACGAATTCAGCTACCGGCGGATCGGTATCGGCTGCCGTCTCTCCCAGGGGCGCTGCGCCATGAGTGGGGTTGGCAAGGCCAAACAGGGCTACTACCTGGTGCAGGGCGGCGGGATCCCCCGCATCGACATCATCGGCTTCAATCGCAGCGCCGACTGGGACGGCCTGGTGCAGCAGCTCAAGCAGATCACCGAGTCGGGGGCGCCGGTGGTGGAGTAGTGCGCAGCGGGACCATCTCTCGCTTGTTGTGGAGGCCTCATTATGCCACCCTTTGGGGCACCATCTGAGTCACTGGAGTCTGTCATGAAACCCCTGCGTATCCTCCCCCTGGCCATGCTGCTCGTCCTGCTGGTGGCCTGTGTCACCATCAATATCTATTTCCCGGCCGCCCAGGCCCAGGACGCGGCGGAGAAGATCGTCGACGACATCATCGGTGACAAGGCCAAGGCCAAACCCCAACCACCTGCGAGCGACGAACCCCAGTCCTCCCTCTACCACCCGGTCAAGGCGAGCTACGCCTTCAATCTGTTCGACCTGCTGATCTCGCCAGCGGAGGCGTCCCAGACCAAATTCTCCGCCGACACCCCGGCGGTGCGCCGCCTGCAGGCGCAGATGAAACAGCGTTTCGGCCAGCTCAGGGGCTTCTACCAGAATGGCGCCATCGGTTTCACTCGGGACGCCCTGGTGGCGATCCACAAGCTCTCCGCGGCGCCACTGAAACAGCGCGGCCAGCTCAAGAATCTGCTCAAGGCAGAGAACCGGGACCGCAACCAGCTCTACCGGGAGATCGCCCGCGCCAACGGCCACCCGGAGTGGGAGAAGGACGTACGCAAGGTCTTTGCAAAGGCCTGGGTGGACAAGGCCGCCAAGGGCTGGTGGTATCAGAACGCCCAGGGTGGCTGGGTGCAGAAGTAGCCGCTCCGGCACATGGGACGATCCCGGCGTAAGCCCCTGCCACGGGAGCCGGTGGAGGCGTGCATCGAATCCCTCACCCAGGACGCCAGGGGGGTGACCCACATCGAGGGCAAGGCCACCTTCGTGCACGGCAGCCTGCCGGGGGAACGGGTGCGCTTCCTCTATACTAGCCGGCGGCGCAAGTACGACGAGGGCCGGGTGGTGGAGGTGATCGAGGCCTCACCGGAACGGGTCGAGCCGCGCTGCGCCCAGTTCGGTATCTGCGGTGGTTGCAGCCTGCAGCATCAGGCCCCCGAGGCACAGATTCACACCAAGCAACAGGCCCTGCTGGAGGCCCTGCGCCACATCGGTCGGGTGGAGCCACAGCAGTTGCTGGAGCCGCTGGTGGGGGAGGCCCCCTGGGGCTACCGTCGCAAGGCGCGCCTGGGGGTGCGTTATGTGCCGAAGAAGGGCGGCACCCTGGTAGGCTTCCGCGAGCGCGGCTCCTCCCTGGTGGCGGATCTCGAGCAGTGCCACATCCTGCATCCCCGGGTGGGGCGGTTGCTGCCGGCCCTGCGGGGGCTGATCGACGGGCTCTCGGTGCACCGGGCACTGCCGCAGATCGAGATGGCCATGGGCGATACGGTCTGTGTGCTGATCTTTCGCCTGCTGGAACCGCTGAGCGGGGACGACCGGGCGCGGCTGGAGGCCTTCGGCGAGCAGCACGAACTGGCGATCTACCTCCAGGAGGGGGGGCTGGAGACCATCACTCCCCTTGCTGGCGCGCCGGTGGAGCTCTGCTACCGCCTGCCCGAGTTCGACCTGACCTTCCATTTCCTGCCCAACGACTTCACCCAGGTCAACAGCGAGATCAATCGGCAGATGGTCCGGCGGGCGGTGGAACTGCTGGCGCCAGGGCCGGGAGACCGGGTCCTGGACCTGTTCTGCGGTATTGGCAACTTCACCCTGCCCCTGGCCCGGCGAGCCGCCTCGGTGACCGGCGTGGAGGGGGATGGGGGACTGGTGGAGAGGGCGCGGGAGAATGCTCGGCGCAACCAGATCCGGAATCTGCGTTTCTACACCGCCAACCTCTATGGCCCCCTGGAGAACGAGCCCTGGCTGCTGGAACATTTCGACAAGGCGTTGCTGGACCCTCCCCGCAGCGGCGCTCAGGAGATCCTGCCCCACCTTCCGCAACTGGGGGTGGAGCGGATCGTCTATGTCTCCTGCTACCCGGGCACCCTGGCCCGAGACGCGGGCATCCTGGTCAACGAACTGGGCTATCGGCTGCGCGCCGCTGGGGTGATGGACATGTTTCCACACACCGCCCACGTCGAGTCGATCGCCCTCTTCGAGCAAGTGGTCCCGGTGGAAAAGCGAGGAAAATAGTAATAAATGGCTGTAGAAATAGAGCGTAAGTATCTGGTAGATAATGATAAATGGAAGGATCATATTGAGGCTGAAACGACTATAAGACAGGCCTACCTGGCCACTGTGGCGAAGTCCAGTATCCGTGTCCGTATCTGCCAGGGCCGTGCCTGGTTGAATATCAAGGGGGCCACGGTGGGGATCCGCCGCCGCGAATACGAATATGAGATCCCACTGGCGGACGCAGAGGAGATGATCGCCGAGCTGAGAGATGGGGCGGTGATCCACAAGGTCCGTTACAAGGTGCGCTCCGGCGATCACCTATGGGATCTGGACCTGTTTCATGGGGAGAACGCCGGCCTGGTGGTGGCGGAGATCGAGCTGCAGCGGGAGGACGAACCCTTCGTGTTGCCGGAGTGGGCGGGGGCGGAGGTCTCCGGGGACAGCCGTTACTACAACGCCAGCCTGGTGAAATACCCCTACCGGGCCTGGTGAGCGGGCGGCGGGTCTCACTCCATGCCGATTCCGGGTAGGCCATGAAGTGCGGCCGGCTCGCCTGGTTCTGGCCGCTGCTGGCCTGGTTGGCCGGTTGTACCCCGGCGGATGTGCCGCCACAGGCCGCCACGATCCGCATGGGACTGGCCAACGCCCCCCTGGATCTGGATCCCCGTTACGCCACCGACGCCAGCTCGGAACGGGTCAACCGGCTGCTCTATCAGCGCCTGGTGGAGTTCGATGGGCGGGGCCTGCCGGTACCCGGGGTCGCCGACTGGCAACGGCTCTCGCCGACCCACTACCACTTCGTACTGCAGCGACCGCGGGCGCACTTCTGCAATGGCGCGCCCCTGACCGCCCGGGACGTGGTGGCGACCTACCGCTTCGTGCTCGACCCCCACAACGCCTCCCCCCAGCGCGCGCCCCTGACCTTGATCGAACGGGTGGAGGCCCGGAACGATGAGCAGATTGACTTCTTTCTGTCGCGCGCCGATCCCCTGTTTCCCGCCTACCTGCTGGTGAATATCCTGCCTGCCGGGCTGCTGGCCAGCGGCCACGCCTTCGAGACCGGGCCGGTGGGCAGCGGCAGCTTCTGTTTCATCGCCCGTCCGCAGCCGGGGCGGCTGCTGCTGGAGCGCCGCAGGGACCACCAGATGTTTGCCCTGATCGAGGTCAAGAACCCCACGGTACGGGTCCTCAAGCTGCTGCGTGGGGAGATCGACCTGCTGCAGAATGACCTATCGCCGGAGCTGGCCAAGTATCTCAAACAACGTGAGGAAGTCGATGTAATCACCAGGCATGGAACGAATTTTTCCTATCTTGGTTGTAATATGGAGAGGGGCCCTACTGCCGACCCTCGGGTGCGACGCGCGCTCGCCCTGGCGATCGACCGCCGGGCCATCATCGACCAGGTACTGCAGGGCGGCGCGCGCCCGGCGGAGACCCTCTTCCCCCCTGAGCACTGGGCCGGCAACCCGGGGCTCGAGCCCATCCGCTACGACCCGGCCCAGGCACGGGCCCTGCTGCGGGCCGCCGGCTATGGCCCGGACCGGCCGTTGCGGTTGGTCTACAAGAGTTCCAGCGACCCCTTCCGTATCCGCCTGGCCACCATCATCCAGGCACAGCTGCACCGGGTGGGCATAGAGGTGGAGCTGCGCAGCTACGACTGGGGGACCTTCTTCGGTGACATCAAGGCCGGCCGCTTTCAGCTCTATGGTCTGACCTGGGTGGGACTGCGCACCCCGGACAGCCTGCGCTATATCTTCGCCTCGGATTCCCTGCCGCCTCAGGGCGCCAACCGGGGGCGCTACGCCAACCCCCAGGTGGACCGGCTGCTGAAGCAGGCGGAGGGCCAGGGTGATCTGCGGGAGCAGGCGGCGACCTACCGCCGGATCGAGAAGATCCTGCACGACGATCTCCCCTACATCCCCCTCTGGTACGAGGACCAGCTGCTGGCCAGGCGCCACGAGATCCGCGGCTACCGGTTGCGCGCCGATGGCAGCTACGATGGCCTGAATCAGGTGGAGTGGAGAGGCCGGGGGACGGCGAGATGAGTCGGGCCTGGCTGCGCATCGGTCTGGCCAGCCAGCGCCTGTGGCTGCTGGAGGGGGGTGCCGTTCGCCTCAGCTACCCGGTCTCCACTGCCCGCAAGGGTGCCGGGGAGCGCTCGGGCAGCGAGGCCACGCCCCGCGGCTGGCACCGTATCCGCATCAAGATCGGCGCCGGTTGCCCAGAGAACACGGTATTTGTCGGCCGCCGTCCCACCGGTGAATGCTACAGCCCCGAACTGGCCCGAGGCCGGCCCGGTCGTGACTGGATCCTCACCCGCATCCTCTGGCTCAGCGGCGCCGAGCCCGGCCGTAACCGGGGCGGGGTGGTGGACAGCCTGCGGCGTTTCATCTATATCCACGGCTGCCCCGACAGCGAGCCCATGGGCCGGCCCCTCTCCCACGGCTGTATCCGCATGCGCAACCGGGACCTGTTGGAACTCTTCGAGCAGGTCCATGCCGGCATGCCGGTGGAGATCAGGGAGTCTCTATGAGCGGCTTTCTGCTCTCGCGTCTGCTCTCCATGCTGATCGTGATCCTGGGCGTGGCCTGCCTGGTGTTCCTGCTGATCCACCTGACCCCGGGAGACCCGGTGGACGTGATGCTGGGGGAGTCGGCCCGGCCCGCCGACCGCCAGGCCCTGCGCAGCGCCCTGGGGCTGGACCAGCCGTTGCCCCGCCAGCTGTGGAACTACTTCGACGGTCTGGCGCGACTCGATCTGGGGGAGTCCCTGCACTCCCGGGTGCCGGTCAGCCGGCTGCTAAGGGAGCGTATCCCCGCCACCCTGGAGCTGACCACGGCGGCCCTGCTGTGCGCCCTGATGATCGCCCTCCCCCTGGGGGTGCTGGCGGCCACCCATCGGGGCCGGGCCTGTGACTGGGGGGGAATGGGTTTCTCCCTGCTCGGGGTCTCCATGCCCAATTTCTGGCTGGGGCCGGTGCTGATCCTGGTCTTCTCCCTGTGGTTGGGCTGGACCCCGGTGAGTGGGCGGGAGGCCCCGGGCAGCCTGATTCTGCCGGCCATCACCCTGGGTACCGCCCTGGCCGCGGTGCTCGCGCGCATGATCCGCTCCAGCCTGCTGGAGGTGCTGGGAGAGGACTATGTGCGCACCGCCCGGGCCAAGGGGCTGAGTCCGGCCCGGGTGGTCTGGCGCCATGCCATGCGCAACGCCTGGCTACCGGTGGTGACCCTCCTGGGGCTGCAACTGGGGGCCCTGCTGGGCGGGGCGGTGGTGACCGAGATCGTCTTCGACTGGCCCGGCGTGGGCTCGCTGATGATCGAGGCGATCCGCCAGCGGGACTACCCGGTGGTGCAGGGCTGCGTGCTCTTCGTCAGCCTCACCTATGTACTGGTCAACGGCCTCACGGATCTGGCCTACGGCCTGCTCGACCCGCGCATCCGCCGGGACCGGGGCGGGCGGTGAGCCGCCAGGTGCCACTGCTGATCCTGCTGCTGTGGGCCCTGGCCGCCCTGTTCGGCGGCCCCCTCAGCGAGGCGGCCAACCGGATCGAGCTGGGGCGTATCCTCGCTCCCCCGGGTTGGGACGGCCTGCTGGGTTTCGACGACCTGGGCCGGCCCCTGTTGCAGCGGCTGATCGTCGGCGCGCGCGGCTCCTTCCTGGTGGCGTTCGGGGTGGTGGGCCTGAGCGCCGGCCTGGGCACGCTGCTGGGACTGGTGGCGGGCTATCGGGGTGGCCTGGTGGACCTGCTGCTGGTTCGTCTGATCGATCTCTTTCTCGCCTTTCCCGGAATCCTGCTGGCGATTGCCCTGGCCGGCATCATGGGACCGGGACTGGAGAACCTGATCATCGCCCTCACGGTGGTGGGCTGGGTCGGCTATGCGCGGCTCACCCGGGCCCAGGTGCTGTCGCTAAAACAGCGAGACCATGTCACCGCCGCGGTGGCCCTGGGCAGCCGCCAGGGCTATATCCTGTGGCACCACCTGCTGCCATTGCTGGCGGCGCCGCTGATCGTCGAGGCGACCTTCGGGGTGGCGGGGATGGTGATCGCCGAGGCGGGGTTGTCGTTTCTCGGTCTCGGCATCCAGCCCCCCACGGCCTCCTGGGGCAGCATGATCCGAGACGGCGCCGCCTATATGCTGATGGCGCCCCACATGGTGCTGGCGCCGGGGCTGGCGATCCTGCTGGTGGTGCTCTCCTTGAACCTTCTGGGGGATCGCCTGCGCGATCACCTGGACATCCGCCTTACTGCACGAAAAAGGTGGTGAAGAAAAGGGCGCTGATGCTGTCCTTGCCGGTGAGTTCCTTCATGACCTTGCTGACGCTATCCAGGGCCTGCTTGCGCAGCGCCTCCTTGCCCGTCGGGGTCTTGATGGTCTTGCCGTCCTGCTCCGAGAGCAGCAGCAGCAGGGTGTGGCGGATCGCCGGTCCGTGCAGCTCCAGCAGTTCCTCGAAGGCCGGGTCCTTGGTCATCAGCTGGATGTCGGTGCGGATGTACTTGCCACCACTGGCCAGGTTGGCCACCAGGGAGGGCTTGATCTGATAGTAGCTGATGGTGGGTGGGGCGGCTTCGTCCGCCGCCAGGGCCAGTGAGGGGATCAAGAGGGGGAGTAGCAGGAGGGCGCGGAATCGACGCATGGGGTTCACCTCGTAAAACGGGCTGCTGTTTTGCTGTGCGTTTGTTTGCGGCATACTGGGGCGAAAATTGAGTGGAAACTGCATCATGAGTCTTGGTCCGGTCATGTTCGACCTGGAAGGTACGGCACTCACCCCGGAGGAGCGTGAACTGCTGCGCCACCCGGCCGCCGGTGGGGTCATCCTGTTCCGGCGCAACTTCACCGATCCTGAGCAGCTGAAGGCGCTGTGTGCCGAGATCCACACCTGCCGCAGCCCCCACCCGCTGATCGCCGTGGACCAGGAAGGAGGCAGGGTGCAGCGATTTCACCAGGGCTTCACTCCCTTGCCAGCGGCGGCCCGCTACGGTCAGATCTACGATCGACACCCCCACAAGGGGCTGCGGCTGGCGGAGCAGGCGGGCTGGCTGATGGCCGCGGAGCTGCTCAGCTGCGGGGTCGACTTCAGCTTCGCCCCGGTGCTCGATCTGGGCGGCGATCTCAGCCAGGTGATCGGCGACCGGGCCTTCCACCGTTCCCCGGAGGTCGTGGCGCTGCTGGCCCACGCCTGGATGCGGGGCTGCCATGCCGCCGGGATGGCGGTGGTGGGCAAACACTTTCCCGGGCATGGCGGCGTGGCCGCCGATTCCCACCACCAGCTGCCGGTCGACCCGCGACGCCTGGAAGACCTGCAGATGGAGGATCTGCGTCCCTTCGAGCGCATGATCCACTATGGCATGGAGGCGATCATGCCCGCCCATGTGGTCTATCCGGACATCGATCAGCGGCTGGCCGGTTTCTCTCCCTTCTGGCTGGGCGAGCTGCTACGTGACCAGCTGGGCTTCCAGGGCGTCATCTTCAGCGACGACCTGAGCATGGCCGCCGCCGCGGAGGCGGGCGGTTACCCAGCGCGCGCCCGGGCGGCCCTGGCGGCGGGTTGTGATATGGTGCTGGTCTGCAACGCCCGGAACGGGGCCCAGGAGGTTCTCAAGGCCCTCGAGGACTATCTGGATCCGGCGGCCCATGTGCGGCTGGTGAGGATGCACGGCCGGGGCGGGACAGAACGGGCGGCCCTGCACCTGGATCCCCGCTGGTCCGAGGCGGTGGAGGCCCTGGCAGCGGTCGAGTCCCATCCGACCCTGGAGTTGAACCTGGAAGGGAGCGGCAGATGATCGACCAGCAAGCAGCGGCGGAAGTCCTTGCCACGGCCCGCCAGATCTACAGTCAGGCCGAGGTGGAACGGGCCCTGGATCGCATGGCGGTGGAGATCACCGGCCGGCTCTCCGGCACCGATCCGCTGGTACTGACGGTACTCAATGGCGCCTTGATCCCCGCCGGCCACCTGCTGACACGCCTGCCCTTTCCTCTCAGACTGGACTATATCCACGCCTCCCGCTACCGGGGTGACATCTCGGCCACGGAGCTCGAATGGATCGGTCAGCCGAGCAGCTCATTGAAGGATGAGACCCTGCTGATCATCGACGATATCCTCGATGAGGGGGTGACCCTGAGGGAGATCGTCAAGGCCTGCGAGGAGGCCCAGGCCCGCAAGATCTACACCGCGGTGCTGGTGGAGAAACTGCATGACCGGGGAAACGGATTCATGGCGGATTTCGTTGGTCTGCAGGTGGAAGACAGCTATGTGTTCGGCTACGGCATGGACTACAAGGGGTATCTGCGCAACGCCGCAGGCATCTTCGCGGTGTCGGAATCCGCCTGACGAGCCTCTGGCCATCGCTGGCAGATTCGCCGGCGGGCCATAGAAAGCTCGGGAAAACCCTTGCCGTCCAGCCATGAAGACTAGGGAAACCCCCTCTTTCTTTCTTTGAAAACTTCAATGGTATTAAGCGTCTATTGCTATTTTGACTATTTTGGTCCAGCATTGATCTGGAGTGGGGTAGCACCCGGCGCAGATCGGGAAACGCCCTTTTATGAACCTTTCCGAGCCAGCAACGCACTCTCAGCACTGGTCTCCACAAATATGAGGACGGGGAAGTGACCGCTATCAACAGTATGAAGGAAACCCACGGCGAAATGCTCGACATGATCAAGGATCTGCGGGCCATGATGACCGAGGATCAGTTGAAGATCCGACCCAATGCCATGACCACTCACAAGCTGATCTGTGAGCTTGGCGAGAAGATGCAAAAACATATGTCCGCCCAGGACCAGGACATCTATCCGGGACTGCTGATCCACGAAGACCCGAAGCTGAAGTCCATGGCCTGGGGGTTTCTCAATGCCCAGAAGCCCATGCGCAAGCAGTTCAAAGACTACCACGCAAAGTGGTTGAAAAACTGCGATTTCAACTTTACCGCTGAGTTCATTGCGGAAACGTTCGAGATCTTAGACATGATCGAGGAACGCATCCAACGGGAACGCAACACCCTGATCCCGACCCTGGAGTCTTCGAAGGTGGCCAGTCGGGTGGCCGCAGGCTAGGCTTGGTCTGGCAAGCAATCACAGGGGGCTTCGGCCCCTTTTTCTTTGCCTGAAAGTCACCATAGACAGGCCCAGTTGTGTCTTCTGGTACTGCCACCAGCTGGATGTAATAATCTGGGCGATCGAGCAGTCCATGTAAGGGTGGGATAATGACGAAACTGGCAATCATCGGTGGCAGTGGCCTGGACAAGATCCCCGACCTGGAGATCATCCACCGGGAGGTCTCCCATACCCCCTATGGGGAACCCTCCGCCGCCCTGGTCCATGGCCGTATCGCCGGCAACGAAGTGGTCTTCCTGCCGCGCCATGGCTCCTCCCACAACATCCCTCCCCATCGAGTCAACTACCGGGCCAACCTGTGGGCCCTCAAGCATGCGGGGGTCGATACGGTGATCGGCATGGCCGCCGTCGGCGGTATCACCCAGGCGATGGCCCCTGGCCACATCGTCATTCCCGATCAGATCATCGACTATACCTATGACCGGGAACAGACCCTGTTCGAGACCGAACTGACCCACGTCACTCACATCGACTTCACCTATCCCTACTGTGAGACGCTGCGCCGGCAATTGGTCCAGGCCGGTGGGGAGAAGAACCCGCATCTGGTCACCGGAGGGACCTATGGGGCCACCCAGGGACCACGCCTCGAGACCCAGATGGAGATCGAGCGAATGGAGCGGGACGGTTGTGATATCGTGGGTATGACGGGGATGCCCGAGGCCTCCCTGGCCCGGGAGCTGGAACTCTGCTATGCCTGTTGTGCAGTGGTGGCCAACTGGGCCGCCGGCAAGAGCGAACAGCTGATCAAGATGCAGGAGATCGAGAAGAATCTACTTCTTGGGATGGATCGGGCGCGCAGGCTGTTGACTAAACTGCTCTCCGTACAGACAACAGAATAAACGATTACCAGATACCATGTATCATCAGCTCAGGCGGACCAGAAGTGGAAGGTGCGCCATGGCTGGGATGAGAAGGATTTTCCCCCCTATACTCCTCTTGCTGTCGATGCTCTCTGTCGCCGGTTTCGCGGGGCCGTTCGAAGAGGGGATGAAGTCGCTGAAAAACGGTGATTTCGCCGAGGCCTACTGTCTCTGGCGCCCCCTGGCCATGCGCGGCAATGCGGATGCGGCCTATCACCTGGGCTGGCTCTATGCCAATGGCAATGGCCTGCGAGTGGATGGGCGGAAGGCTGTCTACTGGTGGACCCAGGCGGCCCAGCGGGGGCATACGGATGCCCAGTTTGCCTTGGGCATGGCCTATACGAACGGTGACGGTATAAAAGAGGACAAGTCCAAGGCGGCCGAATGGTTCATGCGGGCGGCTGAGGCGGGCAATGCAGATGCCCGGGAGCTGATCCGTGAGATGGTACGCGTGGGGGCGGAAGAGATTCGTCCCTGGCTCGCCAAACTGGTGCAACAGCCGTGGTTGGGCCAGCGGGTGCGGGTCAAGGTGGAGGGTGCCAACCTGAGGGCTGGTCCGGGGCGTGACAAGCCGCTGCTGGGCAGGGTGAAGAAGGGTGCCCGCCTGATCGTGCTGGACAGACATGGACGCTGGTGCCAGGTGATCGAACCAGCGGGCCTGAAGGTCAGCTGGATCGCCGGATGGCTGACCGAGGCGGTAGGCGACTGATATCCCCATCGGCGGGTCTCTTTCGAGAGACGCATCCGTATCGAATATGCTAGGATTTTCGCATCTTGACCTGAATGGGGGGGATATGGGCGATACCGAGAAGGGCAAAGAGTCGAAAGATACGGCGGAGAACGAACCAGCAGCAAATGTTGCGAGTGACCAGTTAAAGGCCAGCAAGAAGAAGGTGAGTAAAAAGAAGACGGCCAAGAAGAAGGCCGCGAAAAAGAAGGCGGCAAAGAAAAAGGTCAGTAAAAAGAAGACGGCCAAGAAGGGCGTCGCCAGAAAGAAGACGGCGGCCACCAGGAAGAGTGCAGCTGCAGCGGCGCCGGCGGCGGCCAGCCTGGCCGGGGAAACCCGGTCTCAGGCACAGGACCTCACCGGCCAGGCCAGGCAGCAGCCCGGCATCCCATCAGAGCCAGTGGTCGAGTCCGCCCCCTCCGGGGTCGAAGGTGTCCCCGCTGTCAGGGAGGAGCCCCCTGAGTCGGCTGCGGAAGATGCCGCTGGGAGCGGTACTCAGCCAGCGGCCCTCTCTTCGAGCCCCTCCCCGGCGGCAGCTGAACGGGGGGAGGAAAGGGGGCCTTCCGCTGCCAAGGCAGAGGGCGCCCAGGCGATGGCCACAGCGCCAGCCCCGCCCCCCACGGGTGAGGCCAAACCGAGCACGCCCGTCGCACCAAACCAAAATGCGCCTTCGCGTTCAGAGTCTATAACAACAAAAAAACCGGCAGCGACCCCATTCAGTCCAAAGGAGACAGCCATGGCATCCAGCAACGCTTCGAGTAGTTTTTGGCCAAAAGTCATCTTTTGGTTATTGATCCTGATCATCGGCTTCAGCTATATCCGCTCCTTGGCGAAACACCCGGCGACCGAGAGCGGTTCCACCGCGGGTAGGGAGTCGAGTCAGACCGCCACCCAGTCCGATCAGGGCAAGACCAGCAGCCCCGACAGGGTGGTCCCGGGCGATCAGCCGGCTAAACCCGCAGCCGCCAGTGCCGTGGGTGACCAGGCCGGAGCGGCCCCCAGCCCCAGTCCCCAGGCCGGCGACCAGGTGACGACCGGCAGTGCCGAGGCGCCTGCCGGGGAGCAGGCACAGGAATCGCCAACCGCCAAGCCCGCCGAAGAGACGGCCTCGCCCAGTGGTGCCGCAGCAGAGACAGCCAAGGACACCGTCGATACGGCTGGTGAGGCGCAGCGGTCAGGAGCAGGTCGGACCCGGCAGCAATCCACCAGCGGTGCAAGTGAGATGCCCTCCACAAGTCAGGCGACCAGCAGTGGTAGTGGAGAGATGCCCGCCACTGGGGAGGCGCCGTCGTCCAGTAGTAAGACCGCGGCCACCCTGGTCCAGGCACCGAGCAGCGACGCGCCAGCCGGGCAGGGGCTGGGCCAACCATCCGGCAGCGAGACGCCAATGGATGAGGGTCTGGCGGCTACCCATCAGGCCCCGGCCGAGCAAGCGGCTGAATCCGCTCCCCCGGTGTCGGCAGCTCAGTCAGCGGCCCTGGGCAGCGTGTCCACAAGCCGTTCAGCCCAGCCTGTCGACGAAGCGCCGACTGCAGATGCAGATATCGCCAGCGGGCAGCTAGAGGTGTCAACCAGCGGCCAGACCGTCCAGGAGACGCCGGCGCCTGAGACGGCGATCGCTGGGTCACAGGCCGCTCAGTCCCCGGCCGCTACCAGCAGCCAGCCCCCGGCACCATCCAAATCCCAGGAGAGGGGCCGTGAGACATCCTACAGCCGCCAGCACGCCGAATCGGTGAGCAGAATCCTCAAGGAGTTCGATGCCCTGCGCCAGGCGGCGGAGAAGGAGATGCAGGCCATGCGGGAACTCCAGGAGGCGGAGATGGAGCTGCAACGGGCGATGATGGAGCCCCCGACCCCTCCCAGGTGGGGTATGCCCAGGTACCCCTCGTATCCCCGCGCCTACCGGCCCTATGGTGAGGCGCCCCCACCCGCAAGATGATCTTGCAACGGGCTAGCCTGCTCCTGCTGTCGTCGATGCTGCTGGCCTGTAGTGCCAACGACCCGCATCGCGGGGCCAAGACCGGGGCGCTGGTAGGGGGCGCCACTGGCGCCCTGGTGGGTCAGCAACTGGGCGGGCGGAAAGGGCGCTTCATCGGAGCCGCGGCAGGCGCCATCGCCGGTGGACTGATCGGCCGCTTCATGGATGAACAGCAGCAGACCCTGGAGAAGCAGCTGGGCCAGGAGCAGCAGGAGCACAAACTCGAGATCGAACGGATGCCCGACGATACGCTCAAACTGGGCCTGCAGAACGAGGTGACCTTCGAGTTCGACAGCGCCCGACTCAAGCCCGATCTTGAACCCAGTCTGAAGAAGCTCGCCAAGGTCCTCAAGGAGTATCGGCAGAGCGTGGCTCATGTGGTCGGCTTCTCCGACGATCAGGGATCGAGTGAGTACAACCGCCTGTTGTCGCAACGGCGGGCCGAGAGCATCGCGGCCTATCTGGAGAGCCAGGGGGTGGAGGCCGCGCGCATCCGCACCGAAGGGCGGGGCGAGCTGGAGCCGCGGGAGAGCAATGAAACCGAGGCGGGCAGACGGCGTAATCGTCGGGTGGAGATCTATATCCGGCCGATCGTCCAGGGCAAGGAGGCGATGGCCTACGAGCGGCCGCGCTATTGAATCACGAATGCTCGAATCGGTTCACTCACCGCGCAGTTCGCCAATGCGCTTGATCCGGTAACCTGAGCTGGCCGTTCTAAGCCCCTCGGGGAGTCTCTGGTAGGTGTTTCGGGCCGCCTGGACATCATCGAATAGACCATAACAGAGGCGATAGTCTCCGTCTCCTGTGAGGCGAATGACCTTGAAGCTGAGATTGGGGAACTCATCGAGCAGGGACCTGATCCGCTCGAGCTGCGGTACGGCTAGCAGCTGCAGGGTGAACTGCCGCTCCGGCTGGTAGTGGAGCCACCAGTTGCCCCAGGTGGCGAGTTGCGGGTCCCTGGCCTTGACATAGACATCCCGCACCAGCCTGAAACCCGTTCTGGGGTCACGCAGTCCCTTCTCCAGGGGGAGTCGGGCGGCCGAGCGCAACCCATCCTCGCCATCCGCATAGGATCCACCCCGGACCACCCCCTGGTCGCTGTCCGGGTGTTTCACTGGCGAGCCGTCCCTCGGGGCGCCCCGATAGTCGGCGCTCCAGCTGTCGATCACCCACTCCCGTACGTTCCCGGCCATGTCGAACAGGCCGAAGGGGTTGGGGTTGGTGCGTTGCGGATAACGTGCCAGGGGTCGTTTCTCCTGGCCATGACGGGAGTAGTGGGCGTAGCTGCCCAGGTCCGCCAGCGCCACGGGATAGGGGCCGGTGGTACCGGCCCGGGCAGCGTACTCCCACTCCGCCTCGGTGGGCAGGCGATAGCCCCGCCCAGTACGACGGGTCAGCCACTTGGCGTAGCGGGTCGCATCCTCCCAACTGACATTGACCACCGGCAGCTCCTTCCCTTCCCAGGGCTGAGGGGGGCAGGGATAACCGCTGTCCCGGCAGAAGGTGCGGAACTCGGCCTGGGTGATCTCATACAAGCCGATGGCGAAGGGATAGTCGATACCCACCCGGTGGAGGGGTGACTCCTCGGTCTTACGGTGGCTGCCCATGGTGAAGAGTCCGCCCGGCAGCAGGCGCAACCAGGGGGCCTTGCCACCCCCTTGAAGCGGGTCACGGCACTTGGGCAGCCGCTGGTTTCCGGGGTAGGGGTGGCAGCTCTCTGACTCCTCTGTACCAGTGTGCGGTGTCTCTCTGGCCACTGTCAGCATGGGTCTGTTCCGGGTTGCCTGGGGCTGGGCAACGGGAGGTGCATCCACCTTGGCGGGTGGCTGTACGCGGGGTGTGGCGCCGGTCGCCATCTCTTTGGCGGGTGGCTTGGACGGCACCAGCAGGTGTTCTACCCCGGACCCCTTGGCCGGCCTGAGCGGTGGGGGCTCGGTCGATCCGGCTGCTTGTCGTCCAGCCCCGGTTCGATGAGATGGGGAGCGGTCCGGGCGGTTAGGCTGGGTCGGCTGCTGATCCGGCAGCGCCGGCAGGAGTACCAGCCCCAGGGCCTGCCCAAAGGCGAGCAGGGAGTTCGCCTTGGCCGAGTCCTGCTCACGGGCCAGGGATCGTTCCTCCTCGATGCGTTTCCTGAGTTCGTCTTCCAGGACATGAAAGGCGGCCGAGCGGCGTACCCGCGCCCGCTGGCGTGGCTCCAGCTCACGCCACTGTTCCATGAGCAGACGCCGGCTGGGCAGGCTCCAGTCATCGGCCAGCAGGAACCGTTGCAGTGGCTTGAAGGGTGCCGGCCGGGCGACCGCTGGGTTGGGGGGGGCGGGCGCTGGGGTAGCCGGCGGGGCGGCGGGGCTGGCGGGCCACTCCGGCCGTTCCGAGAGATCCCCGGATGGCGCGGGGGTGGGTGGGCGCAACAGCAGCCAGCCTCCGGTGAGTGCCAGCGCCAGCAGGCCGAGAATGACAGCGAGCAGGGGCCAGGGCGACCGTCTACCGGCCACGCTGCCGGTAATGCTTCGGGACGCTGTCGCCGGCCTGGGCGAGGGCCTGGGGCGGCGGCTCGACACCGGTTCCCTGGCCAGCTCGTCCAGCAACCGGGCCCGCCGGCGCCGGAAGGTCTCACGGTCGATGCGGCCGCCGGCGTACTCCCGGGCCAGCTCCCGTAGGCTCAACTTGGGCTGGGTATCGCTCATCTCCTGATCTCGCGCGACAGGCGGGGATCGGTCTGATGGTCCGCCTGGCCACTCTGGGGACGGTTCAACCTAGAATCCTCAGTTGGGCAGGGTGAAGAGTAGGTTTGCGGGGGTGCAGGGCAAGGCACAACGACGCGGAATAGTCATTTATGTCCAAGGATGGACGGTATGCAGAAAATGCAGGAG
>Ga0114931_10003246_pt1 | contig 20637 bp, 20 predicted proteins | sample 2SBtaG_FD_89579 | JGI IMG/M metagenome (GOLD analysis project Ga0114931, IMG submission 89579) | Deep subsurface microbial communities from Kolumbo volcano to uncover new lineages of life (NeLLi) - 2SBTROV14_V59a metaG | ecosystem: Environmental > Aquatic > Marine > Volcanic | place: Kolumbo...
CGTGAGCGCCGCCGCCGCCATCTCCGTCCCGTACGATCTGGCCGCAGGCGCGCGGCTGCTGGAGAGCACGCCGATGGGTCGCCTCTACACGCGCTACTTCCTCATGTCGCTGTTCCGGAAGCTCCGGGCCAAGGAAGAGGTCCTGAGGGATGTCATCGATGTCCGCGCGGCCCTGCGCAGCAGGACGCTCCGCGTGTTCGACGATCGGGCCACCGCCCCGCTCCACGGCTTCCGCGGCGCCGCCGACTACTACGCGCGCAGCAGCTGCGCCGCCTACCTCGCCGGCATCACCGCGCCGACGCTGCTCATCCACGCGATGGACGATCCCTTCCTTCCGCGCGAGCACGTGCCCCGTACCGCGATCGCGGGCAATCCGGCGCTCTTCGCCGCGTTGCACCCCCGCGGAGGGCACGTCGGTTTCGTGGAGGGCACACCGTGGCGGCCGGCCTTCTGGGCCGAGCGGGAGGCGGCCCGCTTTCTGGCGCACGCGCAGGCGATCGCGCCGGCCGCACCGGAAGGGTGAGCAGGCGTTCCCGGCGGGAACTTGACGAACGCACTCCGGGCAAATAGGCTACGCGCCGGCAGGACGCGGGAAACGTAGCACCTTCGCCTCCCGGGAGGGGGCTTCCCCCTGCCATCTCGCACGTGGGACGGCGCAGCTGCGACGGACCCCCGATCGGCACCTGTTTTAGGGAGCGGTAAACATGCGGACCACCGGAACGGTGAAGTGGTTCAACGACGCCAAGGGCTTTGGCTTCATTTCTCCGGAGGGTGAGGAGCGCGATTGCTTCGTGCACTACTCCGCCATCCAGGGCGAGGGCTTCCGGACGCTCGGTGAGGGCGACCGGGTGGAGTTCGACATGGTGGAGGGCCCGAAGGGCCCGGCGGCGGAGAACGTCGTCCGGGTGGAGTGACACCCCGCCGTTCATAATCCAGCGCGCACGACCAAGGCCGCTCCGGGAGATCCCGGGGCGGCCTTCGTGCGTGACGGCGCGGGTGGAAAGACGCCCGCGTTCATCCTCGAGTTCCTGACCGTCCCGCTCGATGCGCCAGCGGATCTTCGCCCGCGAGATGAGTTCGGTGAGCGTGACGTCACTCTTACGACATCGTCGTGCCAGGGGCTGCCGCTACCCGAAGAACGCCCGGCCGTGCCAGCTCTCGCGGGCAGGCCGCTCCATCCTGCCCCCGCGTAGATCCGCCAGGCGCGTGAGCGTGGTGTCGAACACCCACGTATCCGGGCCGACCTTCCCTGCCTCCGAGAGCGCGCGAAAATCGCTCCGTGACACGCAGCGGATCTCCTCGCCGGCGCGGAACCAGACAGGGGCGTGATCGAGCAGCTCGACGCCCATGGCGGCGCCCATCGCCGCCAGGGAGTTCATGAGCGCGTCGATGGAGCAGCCCGACGGCGCCTCGGCGTCTTCGTCAACGCCCACGATCAGGAAACGGCCGTACCGCAACTCGCGCGCACACCGCAGGGGAATCCCGTGGGCCGCCCAGCCGTCCAGGAACCGATCCACTTCGTCGAGCAGCACGCGCGCTTCGGCTTCCGTGAGGGTCCGATCGGCCGGGAAGATCCAGATCCTTCCGTGATCGGGCAGCTCCCGGAACGCAATACGCGGCACGGGGCTACACCAATCCCTCGGGGTCGACGGGCCCGAGCGGCGCGTCCGGTGGGGCTTTGTCCAGGAGCACCGCTACCCACCGCAGGTCGCGCGTGTTCTCCATCCAGATCTTGACCACCACCGTCAGCGGCACGGACAGCAGCGCCCCGATGGGGCCCCACGCCCATCCCCAGAAGATCAGCGAGAGGATGACGACCAGCGTGGACATCCCCAGGCGACGGCCCATCAGGTGCGGCTCGAGAAAGTTTCCGAAGACCAGGTTGACGACGGCGTAGCCCGACGCCACGAGCACGGCGTGGCCCAGCGTGCCGTGCAGGATCAGGCTGAGCAGGATCGCCGGCACCGCCGCGATGATCGAGCCGACCGTCGGCACGTAGTTCAGCACGAAGGCGGTCAGGCCGAGCAGGACCGGAAAGTCGAGATCGAGGACGAAGGCCCACGTCCCGAGCAGCACGCCGGTGGCCAGACTGACCATCGTCTTGATACCCAGGTACGACTGGATCTCGCGGATCACCTTCTCCAGACGGTCCTCGTCCTCGACGCCCATCACGGCCCTGACCTTGGCGGGAAAGACCGTGGCCTCGGAGAGCATGAAGATCATGACCAGGAGCACGAGGAAGGTCGTCGAGACGAACTGGGCGATGCGGCCGACCGTGCTGCCCACGAGATCGACCACCGCCGCGGGGTTGACCAGCTCGGTCGTCACGTACTTACCGATGGGAATGCCCAGCCGCGCCTCCAACCCGTAGATCCACGCTTCCTGAAGCGACTGCAGGCGGACCGCGTAGCGAGGAAGCTGCGCCTGGAACGCCGAGACCGACTGGCTGGCGAGAAGCACGACGAGACCGAGGACGGCGACGTCGACCAGCACGGTCAGCGCAATCGCCAGGAACTTCGGCGTGCCCCGGTGCTGCAGCGCGAATAGGATCGGAAGGCTCAGAACCGCCAGGAAGAGCGCCATGGCCGACGGTAGCATGATCGGCGCCGTAAAGCGGATGCCGTAGACCACGACCACGAGGCATGCCAGGATAAAGAGGAACCTGGCGCCCGGGTGGTCGTCCATGCGTTCGAGGATCATGGCGAAGCGTTGGAGAGACGGTCGTGCGGCGACGCCAAGTGTAACCCCTTGAGGGGAAGTTGTGCCATCCATCCCAGCGACGAGCGTCGGAGGGCGAAGCCCATGAGCGAGGAAACGCCGGCGGACGGCATCGAGGTGCCGGAGAGCGACGACGAGCTGCTCGAGCAGTGCCGCGTGGAAACGTTTCGCTCCGGCGGCCCCGGAGGGCAGCATCAGAACAAGACCGAGTCGGGCGTGCGTCTTGTGCACCTCCCCTCGGGAGTCGTCGCCACCTCTCGATCGGAGCGGAGCCAGCACCGCAACCGTACGCGGGCGCTCGCCCGCCTCCGCGAGAAGCTCGCCGAGCTCAACGAGCGCCGCGCGCCGCGCATCCCGACGCGTGTGCCCGAACGCGAAAAACGGAGGCGTCTGGACGAGAAACGACGGCACGCCCGCACGAAACGGATGCGCAGGCCGCCGCGCCCGGATCCGGAGGAGTGAGCGCGGTGCAAGCGCCCACCCACGCACGGGCGTCGTGGGCTTCTCTTGAGCCGGACGGCGTCGCGGCGTATCATCGCCACGGGCCCCGGTGCCGCCGGGGCCGCGCCCCGAGCCCCGTACCGCGGAGGTAGGGGAACGTGTCCCGCGCTGCGCACGAGGTGACCATGGCCGCCGGTGAGCGGATCCGCATCCTCCTGGTGGACGACGACCAGGGCGCGTTCCTCATGACCCAGGCCATGCTGGGGCGGATCGAATCCGCGGACTTCGCGCTCGATTGGATCGCCGACGCGGCGGAAGGGCGCGAGGCGATACTGCGCCGCGAACACGACGTCTACCTCGTCGATTACCTGATCGGGGACGAGAGTGGCGTCGAGCTCGCGCGCATGGTGCGCGACGAGGGCGTCAAGGCACCGATCATCCTCCTCACGGGCAAGGGTAGCCACGAAGTGGACGTCGAGGCCATGGAGGCCGGCGTGAACGACTACCTGGACAAGACCAAGGTCGACCCGGACCTCCTGGAGCGATCGATTCGATACGCGCGGGAACGGGTGCGCTCGGAGGCGGCGCTCCGGGACAGCGAGGAGCGTCACCGCTCGATGTTCGACCACCTGCCGATCGGGCTGTTTCGGACCACCGTGGACGGACGGCTCCTCGACGCCAACCCCGCGCTCGTCCACATGCTGGGGCTACCGGATCGCGATACGCTCGAGTACGTGTACGCGCGCAACTTCTTCGTCAATCCGGCGCAGCGGCAGACTTTTCTGGACCGGATCGACCACTTCGGTGTCCTGCGCGGCTTCGAGAGCGAGATCGAGCGGCCGGGCGGCGGCACGCTCCGGGTGCGGGTGGCCGCGCGGCCGCACCGCGCGCCCGACGGCACGACGCTCTACTTCGAGGGCGCGGTCGAAGACGTTACGGACGAGTATGAGGCCCGGGACCTCCATGGGCGCGCGGCGAGGTTCTCATGGGTATTCGACCACTCGGGCCTGGCCATCGTCCTCCTCGAGCGCGGCGGGGAGATTCGTGGAGCCAACCCCGCGTTCCTGCGGGCCTTCGAGTATGCGCTCCCCGAGATCCAGGGCAAGGCGTACACCGACCTGGTCGACGAGGGCGACCGCGAGGCGGCCACCGAGGAGCTCGCCCGGGTCGCCACCGGGGCGGTGGACTCCAGCGCGTCGGAGCGGCGCTACATCGCTGCGGACGGAACCGTGCTGTGGGCCCGCACGCGCACCGGGCTGGTGCGCGACCTCGACGGGCATCCCGACCACCTGATCGTGCTACTGGAGGACGTGGCTGAGGCGTAGCCCTGGCCCCATCGCCCACGGCGGTGGAGGGCCACGATGAAGCCGCGACGCGGCGCGGACGTGCTCCGCCACACCGTCACGCTGGCGGTGGTGGTCGCCGCGGCGTTCCTCGTCGAGCAGGTGGCGATTACCGGAAGCCCGGTGGGCCATCTGACCATGCTCGTCGGCCTGATGCTGATCGCGGGGGGGGTGGCGGGTCGGCTGGCCGTCAGCGTGGCTCTGCCCCGGCTCACCGGCTACATCCTGGTAGGGATGGCGGTCGGGCCCTCGGTTCTCGGCGTCCTCGACGCCGAGGTCATCCACGACCTCCGCTTCCTCGACCGCTTCGCGCTCGCGCTCATCGGTCTCCTGGCGGGCGGCGAGCTGCGCATGGAGCGGATGCGCGACGCCGCGCTGTCGATCGGCACGACCACTGCGGCGGTAACCGCCGTCGTCGCCGCGGGAATCGCCCTCGCTACGTTCGCCGGGCGCGGGCTCGTCCCCTTCTTCTCGGGGCTCGACCCGGGCGGAGCCATAGCGATCGCGGTGCTCCTGGGAATCTGGGCGGCGAACTCCTCGCCGGACCTGACGGTCGCGGTCATGGAGGAGGTCGGCGCTCACGGTCCGCTGAGCGACGTGATCCTGGGCGTGACGATCGTCAAGGACATGGTGGTCATCCTGCTCTTCAGCGTCGGCCTCGCCGTCGTGGAATCGCTGACGTCGCCGGACGTCCGCTTCGGTGCCCACGTGCTCGCGGACGTGGCCGTCGAGCTCGGTGGCGCCATCGTCGCGGGCGCCGGGCTCGGATGGGTCTTCTCACGCTTCCTGAGCGCGGCGCGCGGACGCCGCTCACCCATGGCCACCTTCCTGTTCGCATACGTGATGGTGGCGGTCGCCGAGGGGCTGCATCTGGAGCTGCTGATCCTGGCCGTCTCCGCGGGGTTTCTCATCGAGAACCGTAGCCCGGCCGGAGACCGCCTGATCCGTGATGTCCGCTCACTGGCCGTAGCCGTCTTCGCGTTCTTCTTCGCGGTTGCGGGTGCGAGCTTCGACCTCGGGGTGGCCGGAACGTTCTGGCTGCCCGCTCTGCTCTTCTTCCTCATCCGCACCGCGCTGACGTTCGGTGGGGCCCGGCTCGGCCTGCGGCTCGCCGGCCGGCCCGGGGCGGTGGGTGGGCGCGTGGGGCTTGGACTCGTCTCGCAGGGCGGCGTGACGCTCGGGCTCCTTCTCCTGCTCGAAGCGATTCCGGTGGTGGGCCCCCCGCTGGTAGGCTTCGGCATGGCGGTCGTGCTCGCCAACGTGCTCGTAGGGCCGGTGCTGCTGAAGGCCGCGCTCACCCGCCCCGCCGCGCCCGGCGCCTCGATCCTCCCGAATGCGGCCGGCACACCCCTGGAGCAGCCGGGGCGTCCAGCGTAGTTTGGGAACGGGAAACAGGATCGCGGTCGTCCGGGTATCGCATGTCGCGGGCCGTCGTCCTCAGTCCCGGGCCCGTAGCTCAAGCGGTCAGAGCAGCGAACTCATAATTCGTAGGTTGCAGGTTCGAGTCCTGCCGGGCCCATTTCCGGCCGTATCCTACCGTCTCGAACTCCGCTCACACCCCGGACCCGGCAGAGAGACGCAGCGCGCGGCGCGCCCACTCGCCGGATCCGGACGTTTGCGTCATGGAGCGCGTGGCCATGCCCTGGCTGTCCGACTACGACGGGTACGAACCCCCTCGGGGAATTCGGCGTCTCTCTGCAGCCGAGCTCCTGATCGCGTCGTTCGTCGGACTCATCGCCCTCGGCACGCTCGGGCTGCTCCTGCTCCCGGGCCTCTACACGGGTCCCCGGCTCGGCGTGGTCGACGAGCTCTTCACGGCAACGAGCGCCGTATGCGTCACCGGGTTGATCGTGGTGGATACGGCCACGTACTTCACGCCGCTCGGACAGGGGTGGATCCTCTTCCTGGTGCAGGCGGGCGGCCTCGGCATCCTGACGATGACCACGCTGGTCGCGCTCGCGATCGGACGCTCCACCCTGCGGATGGAGGAAGCCACCACCGGCGACGCCGCCGCGTTGCCGCATCTCGACACCCGGGCGCTCGTGCGTACCGTCGTGGCCGTGACCTTCTCGCTGGAGGCCGTCGGCGCCCTGCTCCTCTGGCTGGACTGGCGCCCGTCCCTGGGCTCTGTGGGCGCGGTCTGGCCCGCCATCTTCCACTCGATCTCGGCATTCTGCAACGCGGGCTTCTCGATCTTCTCGGACTCGCTGGCGGCGCGCTCCCGCTCTCCCGTCACCCTCGGGGTGGTCGGCGCGCTCATCGTCGTCGGAGGCCTGGGGTTTCCCGTCATCGAAGACCTGCGGGCTCGGTGGCGCCGCGGCGCCGCGCACCGGCTGTCCGTGCATACGCGGCTCGTATTCGGCGTCACCGCCTTCCTGCTTCTTCTGGGGTGGGCGCTGTATCTCGTCTTCGAGTGGAACCACGAGCTGGCGGGAATGCCCGGGATCCACAAGATGACCAACGCGTTGTTCATGTCGATCACCGCGCGCACCGCCGGCTTCAACACCGTGGACTACGGCGCCGTGAGCAACCCGAGCGTGTTTCTTACGCTGATTCTGATGCTCATCGGGGGATCTCCCGGATCGACCGCCGGGGGCGTGAAGACCACCACCTTCGGCTTGCTGGCGCTCGGTCTACGCGCTCGCCTCCGGGGAGAACAACAGGTGACGATCTTCGACCGCTCGATCCCGCGCTCGACCGTGCAGCGCGCGGCCAGCCTGGTCGTCGGTACCGGCGTGCTGCTGGCCACCGCGATGTTCATCCTGATGATCACCGAGTCGTGGGCGCCCGGGTTCCGGAGCCGCACGCACCTCGTCGAGCTGATCTTCGAGGCACACAGCGCCTTCGGCACGGTCGGCCTGTCGATGGGCGTCACCTCCACCGTGACCCCCACCGGGCGCGTCGTGCTCTCGTTGCTCATGTTCGTGGGGCGGGTCGCGCCGGCGTCGCTCGTGGCGGCCATGGCTTCCGCTTCCCTGCGCCGCAGAGCGAGATTCCGGTACGGGCGAGAGGACGTGATCCTGGGATGACGTCCCCCGGCCGCGCCTGCTGTCCATCCACCGTCAAGGACCGCGAAGCATGAAGAGATTCGTCGTTATCGGCCTGGGACGCTTCGGCGCGTGGATCGCGCGGGAGCTTCACCGGCAGGGCTTCGACGTCATCGCGATCGACACCGACGAGGACCGTGTGGACCGATTCGCCCACGAGGTCACCCGCGCGGTGGCGGGCGACGCCACCGATCCCGAGATCCTGCGGCGGGCCGGCGCGGAGGGCGCCGAAGCGGCCGTGGTCAGCACGGGCACCGACCTGGCCACAGGCATCCTGTCCACCCTGGCGCTCAAGGAGCTGGGCGTGAAGCGGATCTTCGCCAAGGTCTCGAGCCTGAGGGCCGCGCAGGCCATGTCGCGCTTCGACATCGACGAGATGATCTTTCCCGAGCGCGAGGTGGCCCAGCGGGTGGCCTACCGGCTGGCCACCACGGCGGTGCTGGAGTACATGCCCCTGGGCGATCGCCACTCCATCCAGGAGATCGCGATCCCCGACGCGTGGCTCGGCAAATCGCTCCGCGAGCTCGGCCTCCGCACGCAAGGGATTCAGGTCGTGGCCATCCACGATACCCTGACCGACGAGTGGCAGCCCGTGCCCGATCCCGACCGGCGCCTGCGCGACTCCGACGTCGCGATCGTGGCGGGGGTGACCGAGACCGTCGAGAAGCTCATGGCCGAGGCAAGCGGCGGCTGAGCGCCCGCGGCGGCGGTCCGCGGCGCCGAGTGCGGGCTATTTCGTGCCGAAGAGGCGGTCGCCCGCGTCGCCCAACCCCGGCAGGATGTACCCGACCTCGTTGAGCTTGCGGTCGAGCGCCGCCGCGTAGATCGGTACGTCGGCGAATGACGCCTTCGACCATGCCCAGCCCCGCACGCAGGATCGGCACGACGACCAACTTCTTGCCGGCGATCCGGCACCCGATGGTCTGCTCCAGGGGCGTCCGCACCCCAACCCTCTCCTCGGCCAGGTCGCGCGTCACCTCGTACGCCATCAGCATCGCGATCTCGTCGACCAACTCCCTGAACAGCTTCTTCGGCGTGTCCACGCTCCTCAGCAGCGTCATCTTGTGACGGATGAGCGGGTGGTCGATGACGGTGAGGTTGGGAAAGCGGTGCATGGCATGCTCGCGGGGAAAGTCGCCCGAACACGGGAACGGTTGCTACCTTAGGTGCGTGGCGCATGGCGCGAAAGCTTGCCTTCCACCCCGGACCATGACCGACGACCGCAGGGCGCTGGAGCGAGCCAACATGGTGGAGCATCAGCTCCGCGAACGCGGGATCCGCGATCCGCGCGTCCTCGATGCCATGGAACGGATTCCGCGGGAGCGTTTCGTGCCGCCCGAGCTCGAGCGGGTGGCCTACCGGGATCGCGCGCTTTCGATCGGCCTCGGCCAAACGATTTCCCAGCCGTACATGGTCGCCGGCATGACCGAGGCGCTCCACCTCACCGGCTCGGAGCGCGTACTGGAGATCGGCACCGGCAGCGGGTACCAGACGGCGATCCTCGCGGCGCTCGCCCGCCACGTCTATACGGTGGAGCGGGTGGCCGAGCTCTCGGAGCGGGCCCGCGGAATCCTCGCGGCACTGGGGCTCGAGAACATCTCCTTTCGCATCGGCGACGGCAGCCTGGGGTGGCCCGAGGAGGCCCCGTTCGACGCCATCCTCGTGACCGCCGGCGCTCCGGAGCCGCCCCCGTCTCTCCTTGCGCAGCTCGAGAAGCACGGAGGCCGCCTCGTGATTCCGGTGGGTGGTCAGGGCCTACAGGAGCTGCTGCGGATCGAGCCAAACGGCGCCGGGTTCACACGTACCCGGCTCATGGGGTGCCGGTTCGTTCCCCTCATCGGAAAGGAAGGGTGGCCGGAGAGCGCCGTGTAGCGGCCCGCGCCGCCGACCTCTCCCGCACGCCGACCCCGGGCACCACCGGGCGACACCGCCTGTGCGCCGGGCGACGCCTAAGTGCTTCATCCGCTCTCCACCCGCCTCGCGACGGAAGATCCACGCCGCGAGCCGACCCGGACGGACCTTGACGTCGCCGTCTCCGCACCCGTACTCGTGGTCGGCGCGCGAGCCGGCCTCGACCCCGGGACGGTGCGCGATCTCGGCGAGGAGCGCGGCGCACCGCCGCTTCCAGCGCGCCCAGTTCTCCTCCCTCAGGTCGACCCATCCCCCATTGACCAGCCGCGAATCGAGCGGTGCGATGCCCTGCTCGGGCGCGACCTTCACCTCCGGACCCCTCAGAATCCGCTGCCCATCGGGGAGCAGGATAGGTAGTTCGATCGACACGATGCGCTGGCGGAAATCGTCATCTCCGAGGATGAGCGCCTCGGCCTGGCGGGCCGTCTCGTCCGGCAGCAACTCGGCGGCCACCGCCATCGTGTCGTAGAGCCGCTCGAGTATCGCCCCCTCGAACAGCAGCTTCGAGAGCCGGGGCGGGCCAAGCATCTCGAAGGCCACCGAAGGGACTCCCGCTTCGGCCTCCAGCGCCTCCATGCGGCCCATCGCCGCGCTGCGAAGCACGCCGGCGCGGTACGTCGGCCCCATGCTGGCGGCGTCCATCGCCGAGACCATGTCCTTGCCCGTGGGGTGCGCCTGGATCTCGCGGATGACGTTCTCGGCGATCTCTTCGGGGGTGACGAACTCCATGAGGCCGAGCGCGGTCAGCGTCTCGAACTCCGAGAGCGTGAACACGCCGTTCTCTCCGGCGTCCAGATACACCCCTTCGAGCGGCTCGTCACTGCGCGTGTACCCGCGCTCGGCACCGGGTCCGAACGCCTCTTCCAGGGAGAGCGGCTCGACGGCGTCGCTGCGCGTGATCGCGCGGCCCGCGCGCCGGATCGGTCCCCGTCCGATCGACTTCCACGAGATGGCCGCGGTCGGCTTGACCTCCTTGACCGCGGGCGCTCCCGGGGTACGCGCCATCAGGTAGAGCAGGAGCGTCTGGGCCCCGGCCAGCCCCGACTTGGCCAGCAGCACCCGCGACGGCCGCTCCTCGGAGTGCGTGAACGGGATGTTCAGGCCCATGCCCCCCGTGCCCGAGGTGCCCACCTTCACGAACACCTCGGTGTGGGCGCGCTTCATCCCCTCGAGCATAATCTGCGTGTGGCGGATGAGCTGGGGCAGGTACAATGTGGCCAGGTGCCGTTCCACCGCTTCCACGTCCGCCTCTCCGGCGGCGGCCGCGGCCCTCAGCTTCGCGCCGGAGGCGAACACGTTCTGGTAGGCCAGCGCCCCCGCGGTATTGATGCAGTCGACGACCGCGTGGGGCATGACGTCGGTGAAGAGCGCACCGAGCGCGGAGCGCGAGAACACCTCGTCGGTGAGCTCTCCGAAGAGGTCGTCGATCATGCCCCGGCGGGCCTCGGGGTCCGCCAGGATCTCACCGCGCGACCGGTCCTTGACGGCGGCCGGCACGAACAGGTCGCCCCACGCGGCTCGGACTTCCACGCCCTGCGCACCAGGCTCCGCCGCCAGGTTGCGCGCCGCCTCCTCCGCCTCGTCCCGGCGCAGCGACGCCAGCACGATCGTGCGAGGACGGCTCTCGAGCAGCCGCCGCGACACCGCAATGCCCACCAGCCCCGCCCCCCCCAGCACCAGCACCGTCTTATCGTTCAGATCCATGGGTCTCGTCTCGCTGTTCGTGAACATCGGGCTGCCGGGCCGCCGCCCGGAGCGATTCCACCTCCTCGCCGGTGAGCGCCCTCCAGGCACCCCGGGGCAGCTCGCCCAGCCTGATGGGCCCGAAGCGCACGCGCACCAGCCTGCGCGCCGGATGGCCTACGGCGCGCAGCATCCGGCGTACCTCTCTCTTTCGTCCTTCCGTGAGCACCAGGGTCACGTCGGCCTCGTCTCGCCCCACCCTGCTCACCCGGACCCGCCGTGCGCGGGCGACGCCGTCGTCCAGCGCCACACCCGAGGTGAGCGCACGCACCTCCGCGCTCCCCGGCACCCCCTGTACCCGCGCGCGGTACTCACGCTCCACCTCCGTCGCGGGCAGCAGGAGCCGGTGGGCCACCTGACCTTCGTTCGTGAAGAGGAGAAGCCCCTCGGTGTCACGGTCCAGTCGGCCCACGTACGTCAGCCCTCGAGCCTCCGGGGGAAGCACGTCGTACACGGTCCGGCCACCGTGGGGGTCGCCGCGCGTCGTCAGAACGCCGGAGGGTTTGTGCAGCGCCACCCACGCCGGCGCCCGCGGCGCCACGCGTCGGCCGTCGACCTCGACCACGTCGCGGGCGGGGTCGACGCGCGTACCGAGCTCCCGGACCACCCGGCCGTTCACACGCACCCGCCCTTCCGCCATCATGCGCTCGGCCTCGCGACGGGAGGCGCGCCCCGCTGCCGAGAGGAACTTCTGGAGTCGCACCCCCTGCGCCACCGGAGCCGTCACGCCCCGGAAGCGGAACGCTCGTCCGGCGAGGCCTCGTCGGGAGGGGACACTGGCGCCTCGGCCGAGGCCTTCGCCGGCGCTTTGCCCGCGACCTCCCCCGGCGCGCCGGCCGGCGCCTCCTCCGCTTCCGCCGATGCCTCCTCGTCTCGTTCCGACCGCTCCAGGGGCTCGCGCTCGCGCAGGATGACGGGAAGCTCTTCGGGCCGCGGCAGGTCCTCCAGGCTCCGGAACCCGAAGTGCTCGAGGAACTTCTGCGTGGTGCCGTAGAGAAGCGGGCGACCCAACCCTTCGGCCCGCCCCACCACGTCGATGAGCCCCCGATCCTGTAGTGTCCGGATCACACCCGAGGAGCCCACCCCCCGGACGTACTCGATCTCGATACGGCCGATGGGCTGCCGGTACGCGATGATCGCCAGCGTTTCCAGCGCGGGACCCGAGAGCCGCGACGGCCTCGGCACCGTGTCGAATCGCTCGAGATAGGGCGCGAACTCGGAGCGGGTGAGAAGCTGAAAGCCCTCACCGAGCTCCACCACCTCGAAGGCGCGTTCGGTCTCCTCGTACTCCATCTGGAGTTGGCGCAGGGCCTGCTCCACCTGATCCTCGTCGAGACGTTCGTCGGCGCGGGCGATCTCATCGGCCTTCAGGGGAGCGTCGCTGGCGAAGAGGACGGCTTCGACGATCTGGGTCACGTTCACGGTGTCGAGCTTCCTTCGGAGGGTCGGGTCTGAGAGGACGGGGGCGGGTCGCCGGGCCCGGTGCCGGAGGCCGGTCGGGGGTCGGGCTCGGCCACGGACGGTGGCGAAGGCTCCGCCCCGTCCCCCGCTTCCTCGTCCGGCCTGCGATACAGCCACAGTTCCGTGAAGGGGCGTGACTGTCGGAGCATCAGGATGTGGCGGCGCGTCAGCTCCAACCTGGCGAGGAACGTCATAACCGCGTGCATGCGGTCCTGAAAGTCCTCGAGCAGGCGGCTGAACGCCACCCGGTCGCTGTGCCTGAGCCTGTCGAGGATCAGCACGATCTTGTCCGACATCGCCACGGAGCGGGGGGTGACCATGTGGTGGCGGTCACGCGGCTCGGGCATCTCGACCTCGAGCGCGGCCGCGAAGACCTCCTCCCATGTCGTCGTGAGCGGAGTGTCCTGCTGGCGCGGGCGCGGGCGCGGCGGCACATACCCCTTCGAGAAGCGCCTCGCACGCTCGGCCTCGGCCGCCGAAAGACGTTGCGCGATCTGACGCACCTGCTCGTACTCGAGCAGCCTTCGCACCAGCTCGGCGCGCGGGTCCTCGTGCTCCTGGTCGCCGACGCGGGGCAGCAGCATCTGCGCTTTGATGCGGATCAGCGCCGCCGCCATCTCCAGGAACTCCCCGGCCCCGTCGAGCTCCGTGGCCTCAATGCCTTCGATCGCCCGGAGAAACTGGGACGTGATCGTGGCGATGGGGATGTCGAAGACGTCGATGTCCTGCGTACGAATAAGGTGCAGGAGCAGATCCAGCGGTCCCTGAAATCGGTCCAGATCGACGACCAGGAAGTCGCTCCGGCGACCCAACGCGTCGGTGAGCGTCAGATCCACAGGCGGATGAAGGCGTCGGCGGCGCCCATGAAGAACGTCACCGGCCACAGGAGAAAGCGGAACATGCCGGGCACGAGAAAGAACAGCCCCATGAGCACGAGGAGCCCGTAGCGTCCCGCCCGGCGGTATCCGGGACGCAACTTCTCCGGAAGCAGGTGATAGAGGACGTGCGAGCCGTCGAGCGGCGGAATCGGAATCAGGTTGAAGAAGGCCAGGATCAGGTTGATGAAGATCCCGTAGACCATCATCTGCTGCAGCGCGGGCACGACGCCGGCGAGCGGCCCGACCCACACCTCGGCGCGGTAGAGCACCGCGCCGGCGACCGTAAAGCCGCACGCAAGCATCAGGTTCGACGCGATGCCCGCGAGCGAGACACGGATGTCTCCCCACTTCGGATCGCGGTAGTTCCTGGGGTCCACGGGCACCGGCTTGGCCCACCCGAAGATGAAGCCGCTGCCCGATACATGCAGTACCAGGGGCACGATGAACGAGCCCACCGGATCGAGGTGGGAAATCGGATTGAGCGTGATACGGCCCAGGCGCTCGGCGGTGGGGTCTCCCTCGCGGCGCGCCTGCCACTTGTTGTCTACCGAGAGCGCGACCACCGAGAAGAGCAGGACCACGAGGAGAAGAAGGACGTCCATGGGCGCCAAACATACCGGCGGGCGGGGGCCCGGTCTACCCGGTGTGCCGCTGCCCGCGCGCCGGGACGTCCGCGCCGGAGGTGTGCGTCGCTCGGCTTACCCCGAGGCTCGCCCCGGCGCCCCGCCTCGGCCGAGCGGGTTGATCACCCTCGCCGCCGCCGCTAAAATTAGCGGCTCGTTACCGATCCACCTGACCACATTGCCGCTGTACGCTACCGCGCCCGAGAGACGCATGCCGAACATCAAGAGCGCCAAAAAGCGGATGGAGCTGAGCCGCCGGGCCAACACGAAGAACCGCGCCCGCCGCTCCCGCATCCGTACCGCCGTCAAGAAGGTCCGCCAGGCCGAGACCGCCGAGGAAGCCCACGCTCGCCTGCGTGAGGCCATCCGCATTCTGGACCACGCGGCCACCAAGCACTTGATGCACGCCAACCGCGCGGCCAGGATCAAGAGCCAGCTCGCACGGCACGTGCGCGAGATCGCTTCCTGAGCCACCCGCCCGCGCCCACGCCTTTGACCCGCGCCGCCTGAGCCGGCGCTCCCGGCGCGGCGCCTCCTACTCCCCCCAGACCACCTGGCCGCCCACGATCGTCATGCGGGCCCGGCCGGTAAGCTTCCACCCGGCGAAGGGCGTGTTACGGCTCTTCGACTCGAACGAGGCCGGATCAACCGTCCACACCGCCTGAGGGTCGAGCACGGTCACGTCGGCCACGGCCCCGGGCACGAGCGTGCCACCCGGGAGGTTGAACGCCCGCGCGGGCTGGCAACTCATCCGCTCGACCATCGAGGGCAGCTCGAGGACGCCCTCGCCGACGACCCGCGTGAGGATGACGCCGAGCACGGTCTCGAGCCCGACGATTCCATTGGGCGCGTACTGGAACTCCTGCTCCTTCTCATCGTAGTGGTGCGGCGCGTGATCGGTCGCGATCACGTCGAGCGTGCCGTCGGCGAGCCCGGCCCGGACGGCCGCGACATCGGCGGCGGAGCGCAGCGGGGGATTCATCTTGGCCTCGGTCCGATAGCCGTCGACCGCCTCGTCGGTCAGCGTCAGGTGGTGGGGCGTCGCCTCCGCGGTCACGCGCACCCCGCGCGCCTTGGCCTGGCGGATCGACTCGACGCCGAAGGCGGTCGATACATGCTGAAGATGAATGTGCCCGCCGGTGAACTCCGCCAGCAGCAGGTCCCGCACGATGTGCACGTCCTCCGCCGCGTTGGGCTTGCCCGGCAGCCCCAGCCGGGTTGACACCAGTCCCTCGTTCATCACACCGTCGCCCGAGAGCCCGAGATCTTCGGGATGATCCGCCACCGGAATGCCGAAGGCGCTGGCGTACTCGAGCGCCAGACGCATGAGGCCCGAGTCCATCACGGGGCGTCCGTCATCGGTCACCGCGACCGCGCCCTCCGCCACCATCTCACCGATGAGCGCGAGATGCTCTCCCTTCTGCCCGACCGAGATGGCGCCGGTGGGATACACCCGCGCGGCTCCGGCCCTGCGTCCCTCGGCCAGCACGAAGCCCACCGCTGCCGGATCGTCGATCGGCGGATCCGTGTTCGGCATGGCGCATATTGCCGTGAAGCCGCCGGCTGCGGCCGCTCGCGCCCCCGTGCGAATCGTCTCCTTGTGTTCCCCGCCCGGTTCACGGAGGTGCACGTGTACGTCGATGAGCCCGGGCGTTATCACCAGCCCCGCGCAATCGAGCACGCGCACCCCCTCGGGTACGTCGAGCGAGGGGGCGACCGCCTCCACCTTCCCCTCCGCCAGGAGCACGTCGCACACCCCGTCGAGGCTCTGCGAGGGGTCCACGACACGCCCGCCGGTGAGCAGCAGACGCTCGCTCATCCTTCTCCTCCGTGCTTGGCGGCCTCCGCTTTCTCGGGCGCCCCGCCGGCAAGCAGGTAGAGCACCGCCATGCGGACGGCGACGCCGTTCGTCACCTGGTTCAGGATCACCGAGTGGGGGCCGTCCGCCACGTCGGAGTCGATCTCGACGCCCCGGTTCATCGGACCGGGGTGCAGAATCAGGAGCTTGCGGGGCGCGGCCTCCAGGCGCTCCGTCGTCACCCCCCACACACGGTTGTACTCGCGGAGGCTGGGCACGTAGCCCCCGTGCATCCGCTCGAGCTGCAAGCGCAGCACGTTGAGCACGTCGGCCCACGCGATGGCGTCCTCTACCCGGCGAAAGACCGTGACGCCGAGCTGCTCGATCCCGCGAGGGAGGAGCGTCGGCGGGCCACACACCGCGACCTCCGCACCGAGTTTCAGCAACCCGTACAGGTTCGAGCGCGCCACGCGGGAGTGGAGAATGTCACCTACGATGCACACACGCACCCCCTCGATCCGCCCCAGGTTGTCGCGCATCGTCAGGAGGTCCAGGAGCCCCTGCGTGGGATGCTCGTGCGCGCCGTCTCCCGCGTTGATCACGTTCGAGGGAATGCGCTCGGCCAGGAAGCGGGCGGCGCCCGAGGCCCCGTGGCGGATGACCACCATGTCGATGCGCATGGCCTCGAGGTTGCGGGCGGTATCGACCAGCGTCTCGCCCTTGACCACCGAGGAGCCGGACGCCGAGATGTTGACGGTGTCCGCGGACAGCCGCTTCTCGGCGAACTCGAAGGAGACCCGCGTACGGGTCGAGGCCTCGAAGAAGAGGTTGACGATCGTCTTGCCGCGCAGCACCGGCACCTTCTTGATCCGGCGCTCGGAGATTTCCTTGAACGGCTCGGCGGTGTCGAGAATGGTAAGAATCTGTTCGCGCGTAAGCGGCTCGAGGCCGACGAGGTCCTTGCCCAGCGGCGGCGCGGTAGGATTCACGCGGCCTCCGGAGCGCGTTGCACGATGTCTACGCCCAGGCGTCCGTCCAGCTCCGGCACGAGCACCTCGACGCTCTGACGGTCCATGACCTCGAAGCGGCGCCCCACGACATCGGGCTGGATCGGCAACTCACGGCCGTCGCGGTCCACGAGCACGCAGAGCAGAACGCGCGAGGGTCTTCCCCAGTCCATGAGCTCGTTCATCGCGGCGCGCACGGTCCGGCCCGTGTAGAGCACGTCGTCGACGATGACCACCGTACGGTCGTCGACGCCGCGCGGCGGCAGCTCCGAGCCGCCCACGATCGGGCGCGGGCCGACCTCCATCAGGTCGTCACGGTAGAGCGTGATGTCGATGGAGCCGATCGGCACATCCACGCCCTCGGCGCCGCGGATCTCCTCACGCAGCCGTTGGGCGATCTGGGTGCCGCGGCGATGGATGCCCATCAGCGCCAGGTCGCGGGTGCCCGCGTTGCGCTCCACGACCTCGCGAGCCATCCGGGCGAGTGCGCGCCGGACGGCCGTCTCGTCCATCACCGGAATTCGGTGGGTATCGGGCATGCGTGAGAACGCTCCGCCAGCGGGGGTGCGCTTCGGCGGCCGGAACGTAGCGGGGCGCCCCCGGAGCGTCAACGTCGGAACAAGGGTTGTCCCCGGGGCGCCATACCCCCAACATGAGCGCCGATTTGCGCCCCGTCCGACTGACGCGGAGAACCGAGTGAACACGCGCCTCATCCTGCGATTCCTACCCATCCTCCTGCTGGCCGTAGTGCCGCTGCGGCTCGGGGGCCAGGAAGTCGAAAAGGCCCCCAGGGTCGTCCTCCACGGCGTGCCGTTCCAGATCACGGTCCGGGGAGGAGAGGAGCCGTCGGCGTGGTACGAGATCCGCGACGCCCGGGGCGTGCTCATGGCCAGCGGCACGGTCGAGGCCCGCCAGACGGCCACCGCCCACGACCTGAGCATCGAGAACCGAGACAGGCTTCCGCTCGAGGTGCGCATCGGCCAGACCACGCACACGATCTCGCCGACCTTCACGCCCGGGTGGTTCTCGATTGTCCCGCCCGTCATCGCCATCCTCCTGGCGCTCGTCTTCCGCGAGGTCATCACCGCCCTCTTCGCGGGCGTGTGGCTCGGCGCCCTGGCCGTGGCCGGGTTCAACCCCATCACCGGCACGTGGCGGCTCATCGACGAGTTCGCCGTCCCCGCGCTTGCCAACTCCGCCGACGGCCATACCCAGATCGTCATCTTCTCGCTCCTCCTCGGGGGGATGGTGGGCATCATCGCGCGCAACGGGGGCACGATGGGCATCGTCGAAGCGGTCGCTCCCTTCGCCAGCACGGCGCGGCGGGGCAAGCTGGCGACGTGGGCCGCCGGGCTGGCGATCTTCTTCGACGACTACGCCAACACGCTCATCGTCGGCAACACGATGCGGCCGATCACGGACCGCCTGAAGATCTCCCGCGAGAAGCTGGCCTACCTCGTCGACTCCACGGCGGCGCCGGTGGCCGCGATCATCCCGATCTCGACGTGGGTGGGCTACGAGGTGAGCCTCATCGGCGACGGCCTGCGCATCGCCGCCGAGCAGCAGGCGGCCAACCCCGAGCTGGCCCGCGCGCTCATGGACGCGAGCCCCTTCGCGGTGTTCGTCAACAGCATCCCGTACCGCTTCTACCCGATCCTCGCGCTCTTCCTCGGCTTCGCCACGGCCGTCATGAGCCGCGATTTCGGGCCCATGGCCAAGGCTGAGCGGCGCGCCGCCGAGGGCAAGGGCGTCTACCGCGAGGGCGCGATGCTCGCGACCGACACCACCACGCACGTCATGGACCCGAAGGAAGGGCTCAGGCACCGGTGGTGGAACGCCGCGATCCCCGTGATGACGGTCATCGTCGTCGTGCTCATCGGGCTCTATCAGACGGGACGGGCCTCGGCGGGTCCGGAGGCGAGGCTCATGGACGTCTTCGGCGCCGCCGATCCGTTCTCGACGCTGCTCTGGGGATCGCTCTCCGGATGCCTCATGGCCTTCGCGCTCTCCGTGGGCCAGCGCGTGCTGTCGGTAACCGAGACCATCGATGCGTGGATGGGCGGAATGCGCGCGATGGTCATCGCGATGGTCATCCTGGTGCTCGCCTGGTCTCTGGGCGCGGTGACGCAGGAGATCGGCACCGCGCAGTACCTCGCCCAGGCCCTCAGCGACAGGGTACCGCTGCACTTCATCCCGGTTCTCGTGTTCGCCACGTCGGCGGCCATGTCGTTCGCCACGGGCACCTCGTGGGGTACGATGGCCATCCTGGTTCCGCTCGTGATCCCACTCACGGCCTCGCTGGGCGGTGCCGCGGGCTTCCACGGCAGCCAGCACTACACGCTCCTGCTCGGCGCGGTCTCGTCCGTGCTCGCCGGAAGCATCTTCGGGGATCACTGCTCGCCGATCTCGGACACCACCGTGCTGTCGTCCACCGCGTCGGCGTGCGATCACGTCGACCACGTCCGCACGCAGCTGCCCTACTCCCTGCTCGCGGCCGTCGTGGGTATGCTGCTCGGAGACATCGGCACCGCGCTCGGCCTGCCCGTATGGCTGGCGCTGATCGGCAGCATGGCGGTCATCGCGCTGTACCTGCGCTTCTTCGGGAGACGGGTGGAGGACCACGTGGCCGAGGAGATCACTCGGGAGCATGCCGAGGAAGGTGCCGGCGCAGGGTAGCCCCAGCCTCCTCCCGCCCGCCACGAACGGTCCACCGCCTCGCCCGCGGCGGTCTTCTCGCCCTCCTACCTCCGCCCGAACGCGGCCCGCGCGATGCGGATCAGGTACGGCGCTTCTCCCTGCCGGGCGCGGGCGTCCTGCTGCACCGTCCAGTCGTACGAGAAGAGCACGACGCCGCCGGCGTCGGCCTTGCGCGCGATCTCGATCTTGTCGACGGTGCCCTGGAAGGTGTTGCGGAAGGCGCCGATCCCCGCCCACACCCGGCTGCGCACGCCGGCGGCCTTCCTGGCTTCCTCGATCTGGCTGCGGAAGCGCGCGTCGTCCGTGGTGTACGCCATCGGCACCACCACGTCGAGGATCCCCCGCGCGAGCCAGCGCTTCCAGTCCTGGAAGCGGGCACCGTAGGCATCGGCGGCATTGGCGAAGACCGCGGCGGATACGACGACTTCGGGTTTGCGCGCCTTGACGCCGTAATAGATCCGCTCGACCAGATCCGTGATCTGCGCGCGGCGAAACTCACCCCAGGGCCCGGGCAGCGCGTCGGCGTACGCGTACGGGTCGTTGCGGTACGCCGCTTCCAGCGCCCTGCGGCGCTCGGGCGAGAGGCGAGAGCGTACCCACACCCGGAAGCGTTCCAGCGCGCCGCGCGAGTAGTCGAACGCACCCGACGGATAGCGCACGTAGTCGAAGTGGATGCCATCGAGATCATAGTGGTCCACGAGGTTCATCCAGACCGCGTAGACGCGCTCCTTGACCGCCGGATGCGACGGGCTGCTGTAAATCCCCTCGACGCGGTCGCGGTGCTCCTGCGCGTACGTGTGGAGCGCCTCGACGAACTTCGGATCGGTGGGGTCCGCGTCGAAGAGCGCACGTCCCAGCTCCCGGGGCACCGCGAGCCACTCGGGATGCGCACGGACCATGTGGTCCGCGCGCGCCGGAAGCTCGCCCATCCCCCAGACGAGGTGCGTGTTGACCCATGCGTGTACCGCCA
>Ga0114931_10003247_pt1 | contig 20637 bp, 16 predicted proteins | sample 2SBtaG_FD_89579 | JGI IMG/M metagenome (GOLD analysis project Ga0114931, IMG submission 89579) | Deep subsurface microbial communities from Kolumbo volcano to uncover new lineages of life (NeLLi) - 2SBTROV14_V59a metaG | ecosystem: Environmental > Aquatic > Marine > Volcanic | place: Kolumbo...
AAGCAAAACTCATTGCGTGGTACCCAAAAGTCGAGGAAAAAGACATCGAGTCATGCCTGGTCCCCGCGGAGTCCATGCGTTTGCAGGAACCGACGATCCTGCATGACTTCGTGAACCGACGCACGAACGCCTCAGCAGAGTCGTTTCACGCAACGCTCACGAACTTCCGAACGGTGGTACGAGGAGTGAGAGACAAGAAATTCCCCTTATTCCGCGTGGCCACGTTATAGGGTTAGAACCATGTTTTGCGTATGACCCAAAAAGGCGGCTGTTTTGCTCAAACAAAAACGAATGCCATTGGCTCCGACACGGGCAGCCTTCTCAATCGCGGGTAGGTATTTCGACGGCGCCTTGCCGCCAGTCTGGCGGTTGGGCCAAGTGGAAGACTTTGTGATAACCTCCCGCATGCCCTGAACGCTGACGTACGCTTAGGCCGTGAATTTTTCAGGACGTGCTTACCTCGGTCGACGTCGCAAAAGGAAAGGGCACCTGCCGGAAATGCCCGGTGTGCGATGCCATCTATACGAAAGGCACACCCCAACACATGGCCATCCATGGTCTCACGCCTCAGGAAGCCTGCGAACAATATCCGCAATTGGGTTTTACGAGCCAGACTGAACTGAATAGTCAACCCAATGGACAAGGACTTTTTTGCAGTGGGAAGGTAAACGGCTTAGTGGTTGCGGGGGAGGGATTTGAACCCCCGACCTTTGGGTTATGAGCCCAACGAGCTACCAGACTGCTCCACCCCGCGAAGTTAATGTAGCATGAGGCTGCCGAAGGAAGCAACGCTGCCAAAATCCTCGATGGATGGGGTGGTTAATTGTGAGGAACTGGGTCAGGGGACGTCGGGGCGTGGGTCAGGGTGAAAGCCGTTGCGGTTGGGCATCGTGACGGCCGGGAGGGTTTGGGGGCCCATAACCGCAGTCTCTTCCACGATATGATTGCGATACAAGATCCACGCAACCAAGGCATAGACTTCGTTGGATGATAATGATTGCGGTGCGGTCAAAGGCATGGCGCGGCGAATGTAATCAAAGAGGGTGGTGGCAAATGGCCAATAGCTGCCGACGGTTTTCACGGGATGGTTGGTTCCTAGTGACCCTTGTCCTCCAACTAAACGGTTCTGTGGTCCCTCAACGCCAGTCGGTCCATGACAATAGGCGCAAGTCCTCGCATACACCTGGGCCCCTTCACTGACGGTTCCTTGACCAGGAGGGAGTCTCTCACCATCAGGAGAAATGTCGCTATCCCATTTTTCTATCTCCTCGTGCGTGGCCATACGTCCCAGTCCTAGCGTTGCGGGCAAATTCCGAGAAGCAGCCTCGGCTTGGATTCCCTGGGCCAAAATCCATCCAATTACCATCAAAAGAGTGAGGCCACGGACGTTACACATGAACGTTTGTCACTTCTCCGGTTGAGGTGATTTTCCAACTCTGAATCCCATTGTAATGATAATAAGAATGAATCCCGCGGACGTTGATGAGTGCCTTTCGGGTGGGTTGAAGGTACCCGGTATCATCCTGACATCTGCTCTGCAGGATCGCTTCTCGGCCATCCCACCACCAGCCTAATCGAAAGCGGGTGTGGCATTGAGGAAGCACGGGGGCTTGCAAGTCAGCAGACTGCCAGGTTTGCCCGCCGTCCATGCTGATTTCGACCAGCTTCACACACCCTCGGCCACTCCAGGCGAGTCCCCGAATGTCAATAAAGCCGGGCTTGGGCAGTTGTTGTCCGCCGGAAGGGGTCGTAATTACCGATTTGGCTTCCATGGTAAATGTAAACTGCCGAGCGGTTCCATCCGGCATGAGATCGGTATATTTTGAGGTTTCTTCCCGCGTCATGCCCGGTGCGGAGATTAATTTCAACCGCCGGAGCCATTTAATATTCGTATTGCCTTCCCATCCGGGAAGAAGCAGTCGGAGAGGATAGCCTTGCTCCGGCCGGATCGGCTCGCCGTTTTGGGCATAACACAGGAGGGCTGTGTCCATGATGGACGCCAGTGGAAGACTCCGAGTCATCGCGGCAGCATCGCTGCCTTCCGCAAGAAGCCACGTCGCTTCCGGGTTGACGCCGGCCTCCCGGAGAACCGTTGCTAGGGCCACGCCGGTCCACTCGCTGGTACTGGTCAGGCCGTGGGTCTCCTGAACCGTGCGTCCCGCTGGCCGCTTCCATTCACCTCCTGAATTTCCAGAGCACTCGATAAAGGCGAGCCGGGAAACCGATGGAAACCGCATGAGTTCATCCATCGTGAAGATCAAGGGACGCCTCACCAGACCATGGATGAGCAAGCGGTGCCGGTCAGGATGGATTTGCGGGACCCCGTTATGGTGCCGTTCAAAATGCAGAGCTGACGGGGTGATGATCCCATGAAGATCCTGAAGGGGCGTGAGGGAGCGCGTGGATGTGGGAATTCGTTGAGCGTGAACGAACGGTGCGCGCTGGCCATAGACACGAGGTGGTCGCCCGGGGACGCCGGTGGGATCCTGAGAAAATTCTTGTGCCGGACTTGGCACGACTGACAGGAGGGTTTCCCCCGCGGTGACTCCAATCAAGGAAACGGCTCCGGCAAGGAACGCCCGCCGGCTCAATCCACCGCGAACAAAATTGGTTTCCTTATCCAAGACTAATCTCCCCTCCCACCACCGTTGTCTTACATCTCCTTTTGAGATATAAGGCTCATGTTTGGATTCGCAAAGAATGGCCTAGGCTCAAGGCTTTGTCAAGTGTGATCGTGAGACCTGTTGGTGAAATTCCTTCCTCTTCTTGCAGCCTTTTTGCCGCTCACCGCGTGGCTCATTGCAGTGACTCAGCTAATCATCGCTCACCGGTCGCTTCGTGTTCTTCGTGAGATCCCTCCTGTGACCGGCCCCTTCTTTCCAAAAATTTCCATTATTATCCCAGCACGAAACGAGGCGCGCAAACTGGAATTTGCTCTTCAAAGCATTTTGCGGCTGGATTATCCGCAACTTGAAATCATCGTCGTGAATGACCGTTCCACGGATGAGACGGGACAGATTCTCGACCGAATAGCGCAAGCCGATGGCCGCCTAACGGTTCAGCATATTTCGACCCTTCCGCCAGGGTGGCTAGGGAAGAATTACGCCCTCCATCTTGCTGCCCAATCAGCCGTGGGAGAGTTTTTGCTCTTTACCGATGCGGATGTCGCCATGGACCCGCTCACCCTCAAAAAAGCCTTGCGGTGCATGCAGGACGGCCCACTCGACCACCTCACCATTCTTCCAGAAGGAACCATGCCGGGCCGTTTTCTTCAACTCCTTGGCGTGACATTTGGATTTTTTCTCCTCGTATGGTTTCAACCCTGGAAAGCCAGAAATCCTCGAAGCCGTTCCCATCTAGGGGTGGGAGCGTTCAATTTCGTGAGGACCACTGCCTATCGGATGATCGGCGGACATCAGCCCATTGCCCTCCGGCCGGATGATGATCTTAAACTTGGAAAACTTTTAAAACTGAACGGGTACAAGCAGGATGTGCTGATCGGCCATGACATGGTCACCGTCGAATGGTATCAATCGATTCCGGAGTTCATCGACGGGCTGATGAAAAATGCTTTTGCCGGCGTGGAGTATCGTCTTTCTCTGGTGATTCTTGGAACCCTGACGGCCTTCCTGATCCATATCTGGCCGTGGGTTGGAGTATGGGTCACCATGGGGATTCCCCAAGTACTCTTGGGTCTCACGCTTGGTCTCATGCTTGGTACGGTCTTCCTCGTACTGAAATGGAACCGGATGGCAGGCTGGACCAGCCTGTTATTCCCATTCGCCGTGCTCATGTTGGTCTTTATCCAATGGCGGGCCACGGTTTTGACCCTTTGGCGAGGTGGCATCACCTGGCGGGGAACCTTCTATCCCTTGCCGGAGTTAAAAGCCAATAAGGTGTAGAGCGAAGGACAAATACCCTTTCTGACAACCATGCCGGTTGACGATCCCGGGATTGGCATTATCTTAAATCTAATAGGTAAAACAGGTGGTCAAAAAACGCTCAATGGTTAAAACGACCAGTGGCACAAAGGGAGTTTGAAAAAGGAGGTGGCACATGTTGACACAATGGCGGTACTTCCATGAATTAGATGAAATCGACGCGATGGCCACCATTTTGATGAATCGAATGGTGGATCATGTTGAGAGGCAATCCTTCATGCTTCGCCCGCGGTGGGATGATGGCTTGACCAGAAGTGCCTCGATGAGAGTCGCCAGCCTTGATGTGTATGAAGTTGATACGACATTCACCTTTCCCAAGCCAAAAAAAGGAAAGGCGAGGATCATTCCCATTCAAACCACTGGCGGAACGATTTGGGCCAAGACGCAAGGGTTTCTTTTACGCATAAAGGAAGCGATCGGTTCTTTTATCCGGAAGTGATGTTTCAAATGAACCGCGAAAAGGACGGCTCTGGACTTGACTAAATTCTGCCCAGGTTTATGATAAGAGGAGAAGATTATTCGTTTATTGTATATCCGTTTTGTGCGTGTTCAGTCTCTCAATCTAAACATCCAACCTGAAACGACGGACAGGTTTCTCCCATACAAAGTGGAGGAACGTGCGCAACCGACGTATGTCTGAATTTGAATACGAGAGTCTCACTCGGCTTAAAACATATCTTGATCAACAGATTGTGGGACAAAAAAGCCTGACTCTCAGGCTCTTGATTGCACTATTGGCCGACGGACATTTGCTGGTGGAAGGGCCACCGGGACTGGCCAAGACCACTGCCATCAAAACCCTAGCCACCGGGTTGGAGGCCGATTTTCAGCGGATTCAATTCACTCCGGATCTTCTCCCGGCTGACATTACCGGCACCGACATTTATCGCCCCCAGGATGGATCCTTCCGATTCCAGCATGGTCCCATTTTTCACAACTTGTTGTTGGCTGATGAAATCAACCGGGCTCCGGCCAAGGTCCAAGCGGCTCTGCTGGAAGGCATGGCGGAGCGCCAGGTCACCATCGGGCGCCAAAGTTATCCGCTTCCCGACCTCTTTCTGGTCATGGCCACACAAAACCCTATTGAACAGGAGGGAACCTATCCGCTTCCGGAAGCCCAATTAGACCGCTTTTTGATGTACACCCGTGTTTCCTACCCTACTGCTGAATCCGAACGTCACATCGCCCAATTGGTTCGACGACAAGCCACTGCCTCGCCGGGAGAGTCATCCAACTCTTCCTTGAATCCGATCCCGCAAAAATGTATTTTCTCCGCACGCCAGGAAATTCTGCGCTTGTACCTCGCGCCGGCGTTAGAAACCTACATAGTGCAACTCGTAGTCGCGACCCGGGATCCGACCACCTTTGGCAATCAGTTCGCTCAATGGATTAGGTTCGGTGCGAGTCCCAGGGCCACGATTGGGTTGGAGCGTTGCTCGCGGGCCCATGCCTGGATTCACGGGAGGGATTATGTTTCCCCTGAAGATATTCAGGCCATGGCCCATGACGTGCTGCGGCACAGGATTCTTCTTTCTTTTGAGGCGGAAGCGGAAGGCATCACAACCGATACCGTTGTTTCAGAATTACTGTCCCGTGTCGCGGTCCCTTAAGAAGATGTCGGTTCATCCTCACACACCGGGAAAGCCACTCAACCAGGGAGTCACGGTTTGTCTAAAGGATTTGCTCAAGCTCCAACATGGTGTGGGGAAAAGAGGCGTCAGAAAACCGAAGCAGGTTGGAACCCTCTCCGCAGGGGAGTCTCGTTCTCTGTTCAAGGGGCGGGGGATTGATTTTGAAGAAGTCAGACGGTACCAAGCGGGAGATGACATTCGTTATATGGATTGGCGGGTGACGGCCAGGTCTGGGATCCCTCATCTAAAAGTTTTTCGGGAGGAACGAGAGCGCCCTGTTTTATTTATCATGGATTTTACCCCTTCCATGTTCTTTGGGACCAAAGTCGCCTTTAAGTCTGTGGCTGCCGCAAGGGCAGCTGCGCTTTTGGCGTGGACTGCGGTCAAGCGGAGGGACCGGGTGGGAGCGCTCGTATTTTCAGGACACGGTCATCGGGAGCTGCGCCCGCAAGGTGGGCGTTCGGGAGTGATCCGATTTCTCCAGCTTTTGGTGGATTTCCATCAATGGGGATATGAGCAGGCCTTACAGAGTAGCACGGCCAATGCTTCTGGTGCCTTCTCATCCGCCTTGGCCAGAGCCATGAAAATTGCCAGACCAGGAAGTTTGGTTTATGTAATGAGCGATTTTCGGCCCCTTTCTGATGAGGCCGAATCGTCTTTTCTCCGATTGGGGGCACGCCAGGACCTGATGGCTTTGTTTCTGTATGACCGGTTGGAAGCTGATTCGCCTCCTCCGGGTCGATATCGTTTGACCGACGGTGCTCAGACCTTTGGCGTATTGGATTCTAGATATCCTGAATTCGTTAAACGGTATTCGGACCAGTTCAATCATCGACAGCATCGCATTCAATCGCTCTGCGCGAAATCGGGAGGCAGATTTGTCACCCTGGCGACCCATGAACCTGTTGATGAGGCATTGCGGTACGAGTTAGCAGGAGAACGGCGACCACGTATGAATTCAGCCGGTCCCCTGGCCCACGTTACGTGAGACACCATGGTGGATTCATCTGATCCATTAGAAACGTTACACGATGTCCACTTGCCGGAACCGCTGTCTTTTTGGCCTCCAGCGTGGGGATGGTGGATACTTGCCGCCATTTTGCTGGCCGCCATTCCAGTTGGATGGTCTTTGTGGCGGCGAAGGAAAAGGGGTGCCATCAAACGCGCGGCCCTTGGCGAACTGCGCCACTTACAACAGGCCGCCCAGGCGCATGAAAAAAGCGAGACCATTGCTGTCGGCCTTTCCCTTTTACTTCGACGTGTGGCATTAGCCTGCGATGAGAGAACAGCCGTCGCCGGACTGACAGGCTGCGCCTGGCTGCAATATCTTGATTCCTGGGGGGACACAACACAATTCACCGGCGGGGTCGGGCAATGCCTCATCTCAGTCCCTTATGGCGACCATGGCCATCAGTGTGATTACTCCACATTATTAGCGGTGGTCGAAAAAGGGATCAAGGGCATTCCACTCAAAAAATGGAGAGTTCCTTCATGATGACGTTGGCTTGGCCCTGGGCCTTGTTGCTATTGCCGGTTCCCTGGATCATTCGCCGATGGGCTCCTCCAAACACGCAGATCACCGGGAAAGCGCTTCGCATTCCTTTTTTCAAAGAACTCATGTCGTTGTCTCCTGCGGGCGGAACCAGTCCTGGGCAGGTTTCGGTCTCTGGAATATTTTGGACCGGCATCGTGATATGGATCTTCTTGGTAGTGGCCGCGGCACGGCCACAATGGGTGGGAAAACCTGTTTCGCTTCCAGTGACGGGAAGGGATCTTCTGATGGCGGTGGATATTTCCGGCAGTATGGAAATTCCGGATTTCACCTTGGATGGCCAAGAGGCCACCCGGTTGGATGTGGTCAAAACGGTGGCCGGCCGTTTTATTGCCAGGAGGTCCGGTGATCGAGTCGGTCTCATTCTCTTTGGATCTCGGGCATACCTGCAAACTCCGTTGACATTTGATCGAACCACGGTCCGGTCCATGTTGAATGAAGCCAAAATCGGCATGGCCGGCAGGGAAACGTCTCTTGGCGATGCTATCGGACTGGCCATTAAACGTCTCAACCAGCAATCACGGAAGAGCCGCGTGCTGGTATTGCTGACGGATGGCGCCAATACCTCGGGAGAAGTTGATCCTTTGCAGGCCGCCAAACTTGGTGCTGAACAGGGGGTACGGATCTATACCCTCGGAGTCGGCGCTGAGCGCATGGAGGTGCCCACTTTGTTCGGAACCAGAAGCGTCAATCCTTCCCGTGATCTAGACGAAGAGACCTTAAAAAAAATTGCGGAGCTGACCGGTGGCGTGTACCAACGCGCCAAAGATACCGAGGGATTAGAGGCCGTCTATCAGAAACTGGATACCTATGAGCCGGCCGCTCGTGAAAAGGAGGTGTTTCGACCGGTCAGAGATTTCTTTATATGGCCTTTGGGGGCGGCCCTTCTATGTTCTGTTCTCCTCGCACTCTGGTATCTGGATTTCTCCTTGCCGTTCGGGCGGCGGCTGTTGAGGAATTCTTCCATTCCCGGTTTGACAGGGAGACAGGCGGATTAATTTTGATGGAAACGTTTCATTTTCTTCGGCCTTGGTGGCTCCTTGGGCTGATTCCTTTAGCCGTGCTGGGATTTCTTCTGTACCGCCGAGCCAAGGGGACAAGCCAGTGGGAAGATCTCTGCGATGCTCATTTAATTCCACATGTGTTGGTGGGGACCGGGGCGACACTGTCCACATGGCCTCTTTTTCTGGTCAGTCTGGGATGGTGTTTGGCCATTGTGGCGCTGGCTGGTCCGGCTTGGTCTTCACGCTCCCAGCCGCTCTTTCGCACGCAATCCCCCCTCTTCGTTGTGTTGGACCTTTCCCAATCAATGGATGCACAGGACGTTCGGCCTTCCAGGCTGACACGCGCTCGCCATAAGGTGTTGGATATTTTGCGGAGGCGAAAAGAAGGTCAAACCGGTTTAATCGTCTACGCGGCGGATCCCTATGTGGTTTCACCTTTAACCGATGACACCAAAACCATCGCGGCCATGATTCCAGCCTTGCAGACGGACCTGATGCCCGTCCAGGGCAGCCGAGCCGACCTGGCGCTAAGAAAAGCGGATCATCTGTTGGAACAAAGCGGACTCTCCAAAGGCCACCTCCTGCTCATTACGGATGAAGTGGACAAAGAGCGAGTTCAACCGGTTTTTCCGTCCCTCAGGGAAAAAGGCCGGCAAATTTCCATTATTGGAGTAGGGACCGCTGAGGGCGCACCTATTCCTCTTCGAGAGGGTGGATTCTTAAAAGATGGCACGGGATCTCTGGTCATCCCGCAATTAGATTCCGGCATTCTTCGGGAGTTGGCCCGCCTGGGAGGGGGACGATATGCCGATTTAACCGTAGGCGACCAGGACTTGGAATGGGTTCTGCCGGAGGAACGGGGTCCCCATTCTGCAGAAGGGATGAAAGCCACGAAGCGATCAACGGTCCAATGGCAAGAGGAAGGACCATGGCTGGTCGTCGCCCTGCTCCTCCTTGCCGCCCCCGCGTTTCGCCAAGGGTGGATTGGCATGATTATTGTTGTAATGGCATGGGCTCCAGCCCCGGCACGAGCCTTTTCATGGGATGATCTTTGGGCCAATCAGGATCAGCAGGGCGTGCGGGCCCTGACGCAACACGAACCGGTGAAGGCGGCACAATTGTTTACCAAACCGGAGTGGCAAGGTGTGGCGAACTATCGGGCCGGCCGGTATGATCAAGCAGCCAAAGCCTTCTCGAAGGTCTCGACCGCCGATGGCAGGTTCAACCTGGGGAACGCGCTGGCAAAACAGGGAAAGCTCCAGGAAGCCTTGCAAGCTTATCAGGCAGCCCTGAAAAAGGACCCAGACCACCGGGACGCCAAGTTTAATTATGAGTTGGTCAAAAAACTGTTGGACCAGCAGCGCTCCTCCAGCAAGTCGAAGAATCGGAGTGGGGATACCGGCCAACCTCATGATAACCATCAGAAGAACTCCAAGGCATCAACACAAGCCAGTCACCAATCCGTTTCGAACCATCATCAATCCCAGCGATCTCAGGGTCAGCAACGAGGATCCCAAAAGGAAGAACTGCCTGGCTTGCACAAGGAACAGCCCGATAAGAATTCTATGGAAGCCTCGTCCAGGAAGCAAAAAGAGTTCGAGAACAACAAATCTCAACCAGCTCATTCTCGCGCAACCACCTCCCAGACGAACGTTACCCACAGGAAAAACGGGAAGTCTCCCTCGAAAAAACCGCAAATGGGGGAGAGCAAAAATAACCCCGTCCCCAAAACCTCTGCTGCACCGGGAATCAGCTCTCATCAACAAAAGAAACAACGTGAATCCCAACAGGCGCTTCAGCAGTGGCTCAATCGTATTCCCGATGACCCGGGGGGATTGTTGCGAGCGAAGTTCTTCCTGAAACACCAGCAACGGCTTCAAAACGGAGATGTGCAACAGGAGGGAGGGAAGAGATGGTAAGGATGTGGATATTTCTGAGCATCTTGAATGTCCTGGCGGTTCTTATCCCTTTTTCCGCCTGGGGTCAAGCCGTTAGGGCATTTGTTGATCGCAATCCTGTCCATCTCAACGAGACGGTTCAACTGGTGGTGGAGACAAAGGGGGCGGCAGGGAACGCGAGCCCGAACTTGAAAATTTTGGAGAAGGATTTTGATCTCTTGGGCACCTCTCAAAGCATGCAAACGAGTTTGATCCATGGACAATCAACCATCAGCCGCAAGTGGGTGACATCCCTTTCGCCCCGCCACGCCGGCCGACTTCATATTCCAGCGATTCAGGTAGGGAATGACAGAACAACCCCGCTGATCCTGACAGTGCTCCCCCCCGGTCAGGAGCACTCAACTGGCGAGTTGGCACGCGACTTATTTTGGGAAACACAGATTGAACCCAAGGATCCCTATGTTCAAGGTCAGGCAGTGTATACGGTGCAGCTTTTTCATGCCGTTCCCATTCAAGAAGGAAGACTGGATGATCCACACCTAACCAAAGGAATGGTCCAGCGAATTGGGGAAGACGCCTCATTCGATACGGTAAGAAATGGACGCCGCTACCACGTCATCGAGCGCCGGTATCTGATCACTCCTCAGCAAAGCGGGACCTTGACCATTCCTCCAGTTGTTTTTAACGGACAGATTCCTGATTCACGAAAACCCCGTTCGCTTTTTGACGACATGTTTGGAAAGGGACCAGGATTCCTAAGGCCTGATCCCTTGGGAGGACTCTTGCAGGCAACCAAGCCGGTTCGGGTCAAAAGCGCACCTCTAAAAATAGAAGTGCGCGGTATTCCAGCAGAAATAGGTACAGCCGCCTGGTTGCCCGCAAAGAATGTCGTCTTATCTGAAAAATGGTCAGGGGATCTCTCACAGCTCCATGTGGGAGATCCGCTGACACGAACCATCACCGTGGTAGGTGAAGGATTGACAGGTTCCCAGCTTCCGGCATTGCCACTCCCTGAGATGCAAACGGCCAAAATCTATCCAGACCAAGCCAAAACAGATACCCATTTCAATGGAACCTCGCCCATGGGGAAGCGTGAAGAAAAACTTGCGATTATCACTACTGTTCCTGGTACAGTCATCCTTCCGGAAATTCGGATACCGTGGTGGAATATTGACCGGGACGCCGCTCAAGTCGCGGTGCTTCCCGCTCGAACCTTAACAATTCTTCCTGGAGCGATTCCGAATCGCCCGCCCACGGCATGGCCGGGATCGTTAACCAAGAGTGGGCAAGTTGAGACCTTGACTGGCCAAGCGCCTTTTTCCTCCACACGAGGGACGGCCAACTCGCCCTCCCATTCAGATGGCGGTGAAGACCATGGGGAAAATCCCCCTGCCTTTTGGCCGGCCATTGCTGGAATATCTGCATTGTTATGGATTGGGACGGGAATTGGATGGTGGGTTGACCGGTGGAAAAGACGCAGGATGAAAAAAGAGTCGTCTCTTCATCGGGAACCGCTCTCACTTAAACAGGCCCGTCTCGCTGTGAAAAAGGCGTGTGATCACCATTCCCCGACGAATACGAAAGAGGCTTTGATACAATGGGGAGAAGCTCAATGGAAGAGTCATCCCCCAAGAAGTCTGGGAGGTCTCATCAATAAGCTGGTCTCACAAGGGTTGGCAGATGAGGATGCGTGCCGGGCCATGCGGGAGCTTGACCGAATGCTCTATGCTCCTATGGAAGGAACATGGGACGGGAAGCTTTTTTGGAAAAGGGTTGGCCCCGCTATGGAGCAAAAGGATGTTTTTGTTGAAAGACCAGAGGATCTTCTTCCTCCTTTGTATGCAGAGACTTCTTCCTCAATCGGGTAAGACATTCGGATGGGCGGAAAAACAACCAAACAGAGGGCTCTTTTGGTGGGCTTTCATCGGCGGAGGATGTGGTATGAGCGTTATGGTAGAGATTGAACATTTGAGAAAAGCGTTTGGACCAATTACAGCGGTTGATGATATCACCTTCACTGTCGGGCAAGGGGAGGTCTTAGGGTTTTTAGGCCCAAACGGCGCCGGAAAATCGACCACGATGAAAATGATCTCCGGGTTTTTAACGCCTACGGCGGGCACCGTTCGCATCAGCGGCTACGATGTTCAAAATCAGCCACTGGACGCAAAAAAGCGACTCGGCTATTTGCCGGAAGGGGCTCCGGCTTATCAAGACATGACCCCGGCTGGGTTCCTCCGATTTATAGGGGAAATGCGGGGGATTCGGGGAAAGGCTCTCAAGCAGGTGCTCTCAGAAACTGTGGAAAAGGTGAACCTTCAGTCTGTTCTGCATCAAACCATCGATACGCTGTCCAAAGGGTTTAAACGCCGTGTCGGCCTTGCCCAGGCGATTCTGCATGACCCCGAGGTGCTGATTCTTGATGAACCGACCGATGGGTTAGACCCAAACCAAAAGCATGAGGTCCGGACCTTGATTACAAACATGGCTAAAGAAAAGGCTATTATTCTTTCGACGCATGTTTTAGAGGAAGTTCAAGCGGTTTGCACTCGTGCCATGATCATTGCGAAAGGAAAAGTGGTTACCGATAGCACTCCGGAGGGTCTGGAAAGGCAATCGGCTCTGCATAATGCCATCACCATCACGATTCGCGGAGTCGAAGAAGACGGATGCTTCGAGACGCTTCAAAAACTCAATGGTGTGAAGATGATCGAACACCTCGGCAAAGAAGGGGCATGCGTTCGATTTCGCGTTATTCCTGAGAAAGGGTTGTCTATTTCTTCTGAAGTCAGTCAATGCGCCAAAGAGCATCAATGGGAGATGACAGAGTACTTTGTTGAACGCGGGCAATTGGATGAGGTCTTTCGAACCTTGACCATGCCGTCACAAGCTTTGACATGAATAAGAACCATTCAGCGACATTATCGTCAGATAAACCAGAGGAGAGAGGAGTATCAAGTGGCAGCCATCGGCATTATCTTCCGGCGTGAATTCGCTGGGTACTTTTCCACCCCCATTGCCGGGGTGTTTCTTGTGATCTTTTTGTTATTGAGCGGGGCCTTCACGTTTTATTTGGGAAATTTCTTTGCTAGAGGCCAAGCGGATTTAGTCCCCTTCTTCGACTTTCATCCCTGGCTGTACCTGGTCTTGATTCCCGCGCTGGCCATGCGGTTATGGGCTGAGGAACGAAAGAACGGAACGATTGAACTCCTGCTCACTCTCCCCATTACCATGGGAGAGGCCGTGGTAGGGAAATTTCTGGCAGCCTGGTGTTTCACTGGGCTGGCGTTGGCCCTGACGTTTCCCATCTGGGTGACGGTGAACATGTTGGGTGAGCCTGACAATGGAGTCATTGTTGCCGGATATGTGGGAAGCTTCCTGATGGCTGGTGGGTTTTTAGCCATCGGATCGTGTATGTCAGCTTTGACGAAAAGTCAAGTCATCGCATTTGTGGTCAGCGTCGTGGTCTGTCTGGCGTTTGTCCTTAGTGGATTCCCGATGGTGTTGGATTTGTTCAGTGGGTGGGCGCCGTCATTTCTTCTCAATACGCTGGTCTCCTTTAGTTTTTTAAGCCATTTTCAATCGATCACCAAGGGAGTTCTTGATCTTCGAGATATTTTCTTCTTTTTGTCTCTGATCGCCTTGTGGCTGTTCGCGACGGCAACGATCATTGACATGAAAAAGGCTGAGTAAAGGAAATGGACCAATCTCTGGATTTTGAACATTCTCCCGTCACAAGGAAGTCGCATGATGAATAAACAAATGCTCACTGGAACGGGGTTAGTGATAGCGGTCGTGTTATTCGGAGCCGTAAATGTCGTCAGCAATGCGGCGTTCCGTTCTGCTCGTTTTGACCTGACCGACCATCATTTGTACACCCTGTCTGAAGGGACCAAAAACATTCTCCGTCACCTGGATGAACCCTTGACCCTTCGTCTCTATGTGTCAAAGAAACTGGCTATGAGTCTTCCAGGTATTCAGAGCTATACGGTTCGCGTCCAGGAAATGCTGGAAGAGTATGAACAGCTAGCCGGAGGAAAGCTCACGCTTCAAATCACCGACCCTGAACCGTTTTCTGAGGAGGAAGATCGAGCGATGGCCTTCGGGCTCAAGGGATTACCCTTGGACAGCGGCAATACCCAGTTTTATTTTGGCCTCGTTGGGACGAGTTCCACGGATGATCAAGAATTGATTCCGTTCTTTCAGCCGGATCGAGAGGCGTTTTTGGAATATGATTTGACCAAGTTGGTGTATAAACTTTCCCATCCCAAGAAACAGGTTGTGGGACTCCTCAGTACGCTTCCCTTGGACGGCAGTTCGTTTCTTCCCTTATTTCAACAGCGAGGTGGGGGACAGCCATGGATCATTCTTGACCAAATTCAGCAATTATTTGAAGTGCGAACGATTAAACCGAAAGACACGGACATTCCGGAAGACGTTGATGTGTTGATGATTGTTCATCCCAAGGACCTGAGCGAGGGGACCCTCTATGCCATTGATCAATTCATTCTTGGTGGCGGGAGGGCTTTGATCTTTGTGGATCCTCATGCCGAAGCTGACCGTGGCAAGCAAAACCCTATGAATCCGATGAGTGGTCTTGGACCAAAAAACTCGGATTTGCCCAGGCTCTTTGATGCCTGGGGGATTGAGCTGGTGAAGAATAAAGTGGTGGGCGATTTACCTTTAGCAAAAAAAGTGCAAGTTCAACAGCAGGCCCACCTCCAAGTGGTTGATTACCCTGTCTGGATTGATCTCCGGAAGGGCAATCTCAATCACGAAGATATTGTGACCGGTCAACTCTCCCATGTGGCCATGGCCTCAGCGGGGATCCTGAAAAAAAAGGAAAAGGCAAAAATCACGTTGATCCCCCTCATTCAATCCGATAAAGCCGCGATGAAAATTTCCGCCTCCAGCCTTGCATTTATGCCAGATATAGCCAGTATGTTGAAATATTATCACCCGGAAGGTGAACAACTGACCATGGCCGCGAGAATAACCGGGAAGGTTAAAAGCGCCTTTCCAGATGGCAATCCCCTGAAGGAGAAGGCAAAGGGAAAATCCTCCCCGCATTTGAGCGAATCAAAGGAACCGATCAATGTCATTGTGGTCGCGGATACGGATCTCCTGCAAGACCGGTTTTGGGTGCAAGTGCAAAACTTTTTCGGCCAGCGAATCGGGATCCCAAACGCCGATAACGGCAGCTTCGTGACCAACGCCTTGGACAACCTGGGTGGCAGTAATGAATTAATCAGTGTTCGGAGCCGGACAGGCTTTACACGTCCCTTCACCTTGGTTCGAGCTCTCCAACAGGAGGCAGAACAACAATTCCGTCAAAAAGAACAGGCCCTTCAGAGCCAACTGAAGGCCACGGAAAAGAAAATCCAGGAACTACAAACCAAAAAGGATTCGGGCAGCGCGTTGATTTTGAGTGCGGCACAACAAAAAGAAATTGCCCGGTTCCGCCAGGAACTTGTTCAGGTCCGGAAAGAACTCCGTGGAGTTCAACATGAACTACGAAAAAACATTGAATCATTGGAAAGTTGGGTGAAGTTTCTGAATATCGGCCTTGTTCCCATTCTGATTGGCCTTGGCAGTGTCATCATCAGTGTGGCGCATCGACGACGCCGGAAACTAAAATGACGAAGGTCGCTCTCGACCCAACCCACTCTTTTTCGTTTATCCCTATGGCACCAAATGAACAATTGAAAAAGGCAACACGATGAATACAAAAACCCTGAGCCTACTTGGCGGAATAACCATTCTCATTATCCTGGCCGCCATCTTTTTAGGAAAAGAACCGTCAAACTCCATTCCGGAAAGCGGCCAACCCCTCTTTCCTGATCTTATGACCAAGATCAACGATGTCTCTGAGATGCTGGTGAAGACACAAAAGGATACGACGACGCTCATTCAGGGGGAATCGTCTTGGGGAGTCAAGGAAAAAGAGGGGTATCGTGCGGATTTTGAGAAAATCAAACAAAGCCTCATTGGATTGGCGGAGTTACGGATCGTGGAACCCAAAACTAAAAACAAGGACCTGTATCAAAAACTTGGTCTTCAGGACCCTGGAGAGAAAGATTCACACTCAAAATTGGTGGCTTTGAAAACAAAAGATGGAACATCAATCGCGGAATTAATCATAGGAAATCAGCGGCCCGGCAAGGGGAATCCAGATGCCAGTGAATTCTACGTCAGGAAATCAGGCGATCCGCAGAGTTGGTTGGTCAAAGGAAGGCTTCGGTTGGAAACAGGTTCAGGGGAATGGTTGGATAAACAAATCCTTGACATTCAAGACCATCGCATCCGCCGCGTTCACGTTACCCATCCGGATGGAACCACGCTGACTGTACGAAAAAGCAAGCCGGATGATTCTGATTTTTTTATTGTTGGTATGCCGAAGGGGACGAAAGTAAAATCACACTTCACGGTCAATAATGTCGCGATGACCCTCGGCCATCTGACGCTGGAAGATGTCAAAAAAGGAGAGGCCATTGATTTCACCAAGAACCCGGGGCTACGAGCCGTGTTGGAAACGTTTGACGGGCTTCGCGTGCTGCTAACCACTGCCAGGCACGATGACGCTATTTACGGGAAGGTAAAGGCCGTATTTGACCCGGCCCTTGTCTATCAGGTTGACAAAACCCCCTCCCCAAAAAAGGAAAAAGAACAAGGGAAGCCGACAAAAATGGCTACGACGAAAGAAGCCCAAAAAGCCGGTGTGGCTGAACAGAAGGAACAAGAAACAAAGGAGCAGCCTAAGCCAAGGATCAAGTCAAAAAAGGAGGTTCAAGAGGAAGTCAGCCGGATCAACACGAGCTTAGCCGGTTGGGCCTTTGTACTTCCCAAGTTCCGGGTAGAAAACTTCTCTAAACATCGAGCGGACTTGCTTGAGAAAAAAGACTAAGGAAAGGCCTAAAATGGATCGTCCGCCAACGCTCCAGTATTTTCCAATCCGTAAATGAGTCTGAACTCCAAGTCCATAATGAGTGAGTCAGCCGGTGTTCTGCGTCCGTTCATCAATCATCGCGCATAATTGCTGGCGGGCCTTCTGGCGCAAGGAAAGCTCCTTCTTGGCACTCTGTCGGCACATCGTGCTGAATCACGTGGGGCCAAGGACGTGACGACGCACGAAGCATGGCCGTGGAGTAGCTATACGGCCACGGCGGGGAGGCAACGGGCTCCGGACTGGCTCGCGGTCCCTGAGGTCCTCAGCTTGTTTGGGAGATCCGCGCGCGTGGCCCAGGCAGCCTATCGGACGTTTGTGCGGGAAGGGATTGGGCAGCCCTCGCCGTGGGCGGAGGTGCGGGGCCAAATTTTCCTGGGGGACGCGCCGTTCTTAGCGCGCGTGGAGCGGCTGGTGCGCGGCCAATGGCATTCGCTTAAGCATAAAATCTCCCAAAAGTCGATAAATTTGAATTTTCTATTTTTATAACCCGTTGTTTTATAAGGATAATTATTTTTGACCTTTTTATAAATTTTGTGATTTTGCCTTAACCGAATACCATTGGGTGCGCGGCCGGCGCCTGGGCAACGTGCCGGGGCCCAGACCCGACCGACCCGCCTGACGCCAAGCGAGGTCGTAGCGCGAGTGGGTCGCGTGTATGGCCTGGCGGCACCGGGCGTCGTGTTGCGTACCCATCCCGAGGCATATCAGTGTGCGGTGTGGTTACTGCGGCGCGCGGCCAATGAGTCGCTGCAGGAGATCGCCCAACGGTTTGGCGTGTCGCCGTCGCGGGTGTCCCAGATTCAACGAACGGTGGAGGGGGGCGTCTTGACCCGTAAACAGCGACGAGCGATGAGTGAGTGCAAAGCCAGGCAATGACCGTATCTTTGGGGCTCTATCTTTGCCATTCGTGTTCATCTTTGAATGCCGGTGAGTTGTGAGACTTTTTGTAGAAGATGTTCGCCAATGTTTAAGGTAGTTCTCATTATGTATAAACATGCATTATTGAGGCATATCTGTCAATAGCGGATGTTGGTGGAAGAATCATTCAGAAGGCACCAGACCCACAGTCTTTTCGCCAGCTTTTTCTGTGCCCGCCGCGAACCAGGACAAATTCATAGAGCCGGCATTCAAGATCTCCATTAAACAAGGGAATTTTCCGTGATGGTGATAAGCGAATCAGTTTGGGGAGTCGTCGGTCAGCGGACAGCAGATAGGCTCTCCATCCAGGAAACGTTTGTTTGAGCATATCCCCTAACCGTGGATACAACGCCGCGAGTGCGTTCTGGTCACCTGACCGAACGCCATAGGGTGGATTGGTCACCATCACCCCTGTTGGGGCCGGAGGGCTCAGATCCACCACATCTTTTTGTTGTAAGGTGATGGCATCCAAGAGGCCGGTGTTATGAAGGTTGACTCGTCCCGCTTGCAGGGCCTGACCATCTCGATCGAAGCCGTAGAGGGACAGTGGCGTGGTGGGAGTTTGTTGGGCTTTGCTGGTTTCCTTGATAGTTGCCCACTGAGCAGCATCAAAATTTTGTAATTGTTGAAACCCAAATGTCCGGCCTAACCCTGGGGCTATCTTTCTTGCCAAGTGGGCGGCTTCCACAAGGATGGTGCCACTGCCGCACATCGGGTCGACCAATGCCTGTTCCGGTGTCCACCCGGAAAGCCGGAGAATGCCTGCGGCCAGATTTTCTCGAAGCGGGGCGGGGCCGGTGGCCTTTCGCCACCCTCGCTTAAAGAGTGGCTCACCAGAGGTATCGAGGTACAAGGTCAGCCTGTTGGCATCAAAAAACCCCACAATTCGTATATCGGGATTACGCGTATCGACGGTGGGCCGGGCCTTTTCGTGTTTGACAAAGGCATCGCACACAGCGTCCTTTATGCGTAAGGTGATGTAGTCAAGGCTTTGGAGGGGATACGCTTTGGCATTCACGTGGACCTTGATGGTCTGGTGAACCGTGAACCATTCATCCCAGGGAAGACCATACGCGATGTGATACACATCTTCTTCAGTGGAATAGGTATTGGAGGACACGTGCCACAAGACTCGCCCTGCCAGGCGACTTTCCAAATTGACGCGGTAGCAAAGGATGAATGGTCCGCGAAAGCTCACACCTCCTGGTGTCGCTTTGACCTGAACGGCTCCCAAGTCGACGAGTTCTTGGACCAATACGGGTTCCAACCCTCGTGGACACGAAGCAAACAAGGTTTCCAAAGATGAAGGGGCTACCATGGGCTACACAACCAATGAAAAGGTTCTGTCTGTTGGGGTCTATGGCCGTAGGAAAGAGAACATCCTCTATGGGTATTCTCAACATAAGAGCCAGCAAGAAAAAGGATTATGGCTCATTTTCTCTGAACCTTTCAACTCAGAAGCGCCCAGGTGAAGTAGCAGATCTTGTGGCAAGTTCTTCCCTTGACAGAAAGAGGAAGCGTTCCCTAGGATGAAGGACGATCGCCGAATACTCCTGTCGCTATGCAGGAGGGTCTCTGCGCTCTTTTTTGCGACCATTTCATTTTTTTCAACATTCACCCGCCGCTCACTGTCATGGCTGTTCAGCGTTCCCCTTCTAGAACTGTTTACTGTCCTTGTTTGTTCCTGACTTATTGGATGGTCTTGGCTGTTTCTCTTTTGGCCCTTGCGCCCCATCAGACCGTATGGGCGTCACAAATTACCGGGTTAGTTTCGCCTCAAAGCATGGTAGCCGATTCCGGCCATGGGTACTTTATCGCCAACGCGAATGGGGAACCGAATGACAGGATCAATCATGGATTTATCACAAAAGTCGATCAGTCCGGAGCGATCGTCGCACGGGAATTTATTCAAGGTGGTCGGGGGACGACGATTCTTCATTCTCCAAAAGAAATGGCCATTCTGGCGGATATCCTCTTTGTGGCCGATGAGGATACCATCCGAGGATTTAACAAATCGACAGGGGAATCGGTGACATCCATTTCAATGAAACGCTATCACTGTACCACGCTGACCGGCCTAGCGGTGGATGCTCATGGATACTTGTATGTGTCCGATACGGAGACCAATGCCATTTTCCGCATTGACCCTTCTCGTGAATTTTCCGTCACGCTTTTGGCTCAGGACCCTCTTCTCTCCAAACCTCGTGGATTGGCCATTAATCCTCGAAGCGGGCGTCTTATGGGCGTTGGTTGGGAACATGGAACGGTGTTTGAGGTGGGAGAGCAGGGAGCTATCAAGGTATTACTGGTGAATTCCTTCTTTTCCTTCCGTTTTTATAACCTCGACGGCATCGATTTTGATCGGTATGGAAGTCTGTATCTTTCTGATTTGACGGCGGGAAAAATTTGGAGAATTCGATCCGACTTCAAAAAAAAAGAGGCGATCGCCGAATTTCTTCCTTCTCCATCCGGCATCGGCATTGACCGTAAAAACCACGTCATCCTTGTTCCTTACCTGTACGCCAATGCAGCGGAAATTAACGGATTAGAGCGACCAGTTCAGGCAAAAGGCTCACGAAAGAAACGAACCCTCGCTGATTATGGATTAGGCTGGTTAGAAAAAAAAGGATCTCCATGAAATGTCTCCACTGCGGCCAACGGAAAGGAAAGCGCCCTTGTCCCGCGCTGCATGGGTTGATTTGCAGTCCGTGTTGTGGCGCCCATCGCCTTGTTCATATTTCCTGCCCTTC
>Ga0114931_10003248_pt1 | contig 20635 bp, 21 predicted proteins | sample 2SBtaG_FD_89579 | JGI IMG/M metagenome (GOLD analysis project Ga0114931, IMG submission 89579) | Deep subsurface microbial communities from Kolumbo volcano to uncover new lineages of life (NeLLi) - 2SBTROV14_V59a metaG | ecosystem: Environmental > Aquatic > Marine > Volcanic | place: Kolumbo...
GGACTGGCGAGATGTGCCTAAATCGATCTGCATGTCTGTAGACATACCGATCTCATGTAGGCCTCTCGCAAGGGAGCCGCTCCGCTCTTCCCCTTGACCCCTTCCGGTCAGGGCGGATGCTCCGCCCCGAACCCACGCGTGACTAAGGCAGATTGAGATGCAACTGAAAGACCGACCGAGCGCACCGAAACGCAAGAACGACAGCGTCAGTTTTCGCACGACTACGGAGAAGCGCGAACGGCTCGAAGGGGCGGCGCTCGATGCCGGCATGACACTGAGTACGTTCCTCGACGCGGTCACTGACGAGCGCATGGTGGAGCTCAAGTCTCGGCTTGCCGATATGCGACGTCCGGCGCCCGGGCCGCGTCACCGGAATCTGCCGCCGGATTTGATCGAGCAGTTTGTTCGCATCGGCAACAATCTGAACCAGATCACCCATGCCGTGAACTCGGACCTACCGCCGCACCTGCGCTACGCGGCGCAGGTGCTGAAATCGATTCTCGATCTCATCATCGAAAATGATCTGAGCCCCAATCAAAACGCCGCGCGCCAGATGTCGGAATTGCTTGCCCTCATGACCGAGAATTACCGCAATCCGAAACAAGCGGCGCGACCACCCAGATATGCAACCCCTCCAACACCCAGACCTCCCCAAAGTACCTACGATGCTCCCCAAACTGCACAGCCGTACGGAGAGTTTTCGACCCAGGTGCCGCTACGTCATCAGGGACCGTGGAAAACGGACCAGAAATAGAGTCGCCTGGATCGAATTGCTCAACCTCAAGGGGTCGCCGGAGAATGTCTGGCGGGAGATGCAGGACACCTGGCGCAATCGCCTTAAGCTCAAGAAGGCGTCGGGGGTCAGCATGCGTGGTGCCGACAACAAAAAGCCGGTGCTGCATCTGACGCTCTCCTGGCATCCGGGCGACGAGCCGAGCGAAGACCATATGAAGGAAACCTGTCTCTCGAGCCTCCATGCGCTCGACTTGTCGGAGCACCAGGTCCTGACGGGAGGACATGACGATACGGAACACAGACACGCGCACATGATCATAAACACCGTCCATCCAAAGACGGGGCGAACTGCCACGCTCAAATACGCGAAAGAACGGCTATCGCGATGGGCCCAGGCCTACGAGGAAAAACATGGCATACGGATTGAGCAGCGCGTCGCGAATAATGACAAACGCGACGAGATGAGAGTGCGTCGCCATAGGGAAGCCACGGAGGCTCGCGTCGCCAGCCAACACGGCCGCCACTGTCCAGATCCAGCGCCCTACGAACCGATCAAGGGAAACTCCCCAAACCGCCGACAATGGTTCGCGCGCAATGACATCATCGCCCGCATGAAGGCCATGCGTGAACGCATCGACGGAGAACACAAACGAGAGCGCCAGACGCTCGCACAAACTCACAAGCACGAACACGAAGTGCTCTGGCGGGACAAACGGGCTGCCCTGGCGCAAGCCAAACGACGGCTATCGGAAGCATTTCGTCCCCGCTGGCGCGCGCTCTATCATGCGCAAAAGAGCGAAACAGTACGTCTATGCGGAAGGAAAGCCATGAGGCGCCCGCCCGGGCTCCTCCGTAGAGCCGCATTCGTTCTCGGCCATGCCGACCGATTGAGTGATGCGACCGATCTGTCGCTCGCCGAGATGTGCGCGCTGATTTTGGGCGTCACCAAGTTCACCGATCGATTGGACGATCGACAACACACTGAGCGCAAACATCTTGCACGCGAGCAAGCCGTCCAAAAGCGAGAATCCATTAATGCCATCATGCGAAGGCACGACGCCAAGGTCGCAGAATTGAAGGCCACGCAAAAACAAGAACGCGAACATCAATGGACCCGCCATCGCAAAGAAAGAGACGACACGATTTCGTTCCGTCAGGCCAAGGACGAACTCTTTTCTGAGCGCGCCATCCGAAGGCCGTCCTCACCGCAACACCCCTGACGGCCAGCAACCTCGATCACATGGCGAACGGCAGACCCTTCGTCGAGACACCAGACCAAATCACCAGGAACTCCGCCGATCATACCGAAGCTCCATACGAGGCACGCCAACTTCAAAGGTGTATGTCGCTATGTTCTCACCGACCCGGGCAAAGACAGCGGTGAACGGGTCGCCTGGGTCGACACTTTGAACCTGGCCGGTGCTCCCGAACATGCAGCCGAAGAAATGGAGGCGACGTGGCAAAACCGCTTGCGTCTGAAGCGCGAAGCCGGCGTCAGCATGCGCGGGCGCGACAATAAAAATCCCGCGCTCCATCTCACGCTGTCCTGGCATGCGGGCGACCATCCCACGCCGGAACACATGAAAGAGACCGCACTGTCCGCTCTGAAGGCCATCGGGCTGGAGGATCATCAGGTGCTGATGGCGGCGCACGAAGACAAAAACCATCTGCACGTCCACATGGTCATCAATACCGTGCATCCCGAAACCGGTCGCACCGCGCCGATGAAATACACCAAGGAACGCCTGTCGCGTTGGGCCGAAGCCTACGAGAAAGAGCACGGCATCCATTGCGAACAACGCATCGAAAACAACGAAAAGCGCGATCGGCTCAAGGAGCAGCGTCAGCTCAACGCCAACGAAATCCTGACGGCTGCCGAGCAAGGGCGAGAGCTGCCCGCGCGTATGCCGTATGCCCCGATCAAGGATCACTCCCCAACACGCAGCCGATGGTTCAAGACCAAGGAGCTTGAAATCCTGACGGCGGCGCAACGCAGCCGCGAGGTGCCCGACGGCGTTCCCCGCGCACCGAGCGGACATCCACCGCCGGACGGAGCTTTGATGATCGACGCCAAGGATCTTGTCCGGCTTCAGGACGCCATGCGTCAACGTTACGGGCGGCCAGACCACGATGCCGCACGGCGTGATCTCGAAGCACGTCACGACAACGAACATGCGATCCTTGCGGAAAACACTGTCAACGCACTCCGACAGGCGGACAAAGCTGTTTCGGAAAAATTCCGTCCCCGCTGGCGTGACCTCTATCGCGAGCAGGAACGCGAAATCGCCTATCTGGAAAACACCACCACGCATCATGTCATCCGACGCAACAGCATCAGGACGACGCAAAATCACCGCGGACGTGGCCTGATGGAGCGCGCCGTTTACGTCTACAGGAACCGGGATCGTCTAGGGAGCGGTACCTCCTTGAATACCAAGCAGGTGGCGGAACTCATTCGAAACCCCGATAAGCTCATGCAAGCGGTTAAGAACTGCCACAGCCGCGAACGCCAGGCACTCGGCTCCCATCGCAATCTCGAAACCCGCAAACGCACGGACAAGATCAGGCGCGCATACGACGTCAAACGCCGTGAGATGACGGATCGTCACGACCGCGAACTTGTCGAGTTGAACAAACAGCAGAGAGATCAGACCGGCATCGATCTCTGGCATGACGAAGCCCAGAAGGAGATGGCAGCTGAACTCGGGATCGAAATGAACCCGCTGCCGACACGGCAGCCGCGATTTGAGCGCGCACCCGAACAAAATCGTGTCGCCGATCAATTCAAGGACGCAGCCGAGCCGGCGCCCTTGTCACGCGCGGAGCAGATCCGCCGCGATATGGAGGCCTGGCGCAGGCGCAACCGCGACCGGGATCAAGGTCGTGAGCTGGATTGATACGAGATCGCGTATACTACCCTTCAATACGCGAACGCGAATAAATTCCATTTATACGCAAATAAGTATATTGACGAATTATGCGCATTCGCGTATGATGATCGTGGAGACAGATTCGCCATGACCATTATCGTCCGCACACCAAAACAGGCCGGCGCCGCCATTAGGCGCATGCGTCGCCAGCACTCCCTCACCCAGACCGACCTGGGCGAGAAAATGCACGCACGCCAAGCCACGGTCTCGAAGCTGGAAGCCGGTGAACCGGCGACGCAGCTGCGCATCCTCATGGATGCGTTGGCCGCTCTCGACCTCGAACTCGTCGTTCGATCGCGCAGCTCCGGCGACAGCGACGACATCGAGGATCTCTTCTGATGGCGCGCCGGCGCACCAACATTCCGTTGAACGTCTTTCTCAACGGCAAGCTGGTCGGCCGCTTCCGGCGCGAGCGTACCGGGGCGGTCGACTTCCAATACGATGCCTCTTGGCTCGATTGGGAAAGCGCGATTCCAGTTTCGCTCTCGCTGCCCCTACGTGAAGACCGCTATATCGGCGATCCCGTCATCGCCGTCTTCGAAAACCTGCTTCCCGATAGCGCCGATATCCTACGCCAACTTGCCGAGCGTACCGGCGCGGACGGCACCGATGCCTATTCCCTACTCGCCCAGATCGGGCGTGATTGCGTCGGAGCTCTTCAATTCCTACCCGACGGCACAGACCCTGACGACGTTGCTGCGATCGACGCGCGCCCGGTACGCGACGCCGACATCGCGACCATCATCGATAACCTCGCTCGCAATCCGCTCGGTATCGACGAGGACGAAGCCTTTCGGATTTCCATCGCCGGTGCACAGGAAAAAACCGCTCTCCTCTTCTGGAAGAAAAAGTGGCACGTGCCGCACGGCACGACCGCGACGACGCACATTTTGAAGCCTCAACTCGGGGTCCTGCCGAACGGCATCGACATGAGCCAGAGCGTCGAGAACGAACATTTTTGTATGCGTCTACTCGCGAATCTCGGCCTCCCGGTCGCACACACCGAGATCGCCGATTTCGACGGCCGGCACGTACTGGTCGTGGAGCGCTTCGACCGGCTTTGGACAAAAGACAAGCGCTTGCTGCGTGTCCCCCAGGAGGATTGTTGCCAGGCGCTTTCCGTCCCGCCGACACGCAAGTATCAATCCGAGGGCGGTCCAGGCATCGCCGAGGTCAGCGAATTGCTCAAAGGCAGCGATGACGCGAGCGGCGACCGCCGTCTCTTCTTCAAGGCTCAACTTGTCTTCTGGCTACTCGCGGCAACAGACGGTCATGCCAAGAATTTCAGTCTTCGGCTCGCACCAGGCGGCCGCTTTCGCATGACGCCGCTTTACGACGTGATGTCGGCTCAGCCGGCTCATGACGCCAATCAGATCAGGCGCAACCAATTGAAACTCGCCATGTGCGTTGGCGACAACCGACATTATCGCGTTCATTCGATCGCCCCGCGACACTTCGTTCAGACGGCCGATACCTGCGGCATGCCGGCGGGCACCATGGAAGAACTATTCGTCGAGTTGGTCGACGCCTTGCCCGCCGCACTCGACGCGACGATCGCCAAGATGCCGGACGGTTTTCCGGCCGCGCTGTTTGAAAGCATTCGGGACGCGGCCCTAGCTCGCCTGGATCAAATTGCGCGTGCCAAGGTTTAACTGAATAGCGTTTCCAGAACGTCTTTTTGCTCCATGTGTTTGCTAGGGTTTTCCTTCTTCAGGTTCTCCAGATCGAGGTGTTTCCACCGAACAGGCCCTCGAACGAGAGACGACCTGCATCTCCGCGTACCCAAATGCTTTCAAAGAGCTTGCGATGTAGGACTTTGAAAAGTGCGGTTCTAAGGCGCTCCACTTTTCAATTTTCTAAAGACCGTGAAGAGCCGCTACCTGTCCTAAGTCCATTGGCCGAAGCGCTCCGCCGACCATGGGGCAATGCTAACGTTCAGGCCTGTCCCAACTCGCTCACATAGCTCCCCCACCGCTCCAACGCGTCGCGCATCTCGTCGAGATAAGGATGCCGATTGTAGACGCCGGCGACGCCGGCAAACGATCCAGACACGTGATTCAGAACCCGTTCGATCACGTGCGGCGGGGTATCGAGCTTGGCAAGATAAGTCGCTGTCGTCCGCCGCAGATCGTGCAGCGTCCAGCCCGTCACACCCGACGCCTTGTCGATCCGGATTTTCGCTCGCGAGAAACCTGAAATCACCGCGTTCTCGTTCCCCTTGGCGGGAAACAACAGTTCGTCATGCAGGCGCGGTATCGACTCCAGTATCTCGATGACCGGTGGGGACAACGGCAACAGATGCTCTCGTCCGTTCTTGGAAAGCTCGGCCGGGATCAGCCAAGTTTTTGCCTCCAGATCGATTTGTGGCCAACGCATCTGCGTGACCTCGCCGCGTCGCTGCGCTGTGAAAATGAGCAGCCTCGTCATCGTCCCAAACGGATATCCTTCTGCTGCCGCAGCGTTCCACACGGCACTAAGTTCGCCCGGCGACAGTACGCGCGAACGCGAGCCGTGCTTAGCCGGCTTCTTGACGTTCATGCTCGGGCTGACCGCCAACATCTCTCGATCGACGCACCACCGGAACAGCGTCTTGATCACGCCAAGTGCGTGGTTGGCTTCGCTTGGTTTGCCCGACTCTACGAGTGCATCGAGGATTTTGTTGATATCGCTCTGACGAATATCGCGAATGTCGCGTTTACCCCAGGCGGAGACGAAATGCTTGCGCAAGAGACGGTTGGTTTCTCTCGCCGTGCTCGGCTTGTTATGGACCTTACAATGACGCTGCACGTAGCGCTTTACGACCGCATCAAACCGAAAGGACGGATCGTCCGCAGCGTGTTCGGGTATCGAGGGATCATTGCCCTTCCCGACCTCAGTCAGCGCATCGTTTGCCGCTCGGCGGGCGTCTGCGAGTGACACATAAGGATATCGGCCGAGCGTCATGCGGCGAGCACGTCCGCGGTGGCGATAGACGAGAATGAACGTCTTCGTGCCCGTCTTTGTCACGCGCATTCCAAAGCCGGGAATGCCGCCGTCCCACACTTCCCGGCGCGGCTCACCCTCGCTCGTCAGTTTTCGCAACATGAGGTCCGTGAATTTCTGCTGCATGGTTTCGTGCCCGTGCTACCCAAGGTGCTTACGACGTGCGGCGATCGCCGACCTTCAGAAAAACGCAAAGAAAGTCGGCCTGCTCGCGCGCCGGAATCCGCTAAACTTGGGTAGCATATGGGTAGCAAAATGTCGAGAGTTGGGAGGTTGTGCCATGTTGCATGAAGTCGCTGTAATTATCTGATTCAATTGAAGGTTTTGACTAATCGATGTGATGTTATGTTTCTCTGTTTGTTCTCAAAAACAAAGGCTCATAACCTGAAGGTCGTAGGTTCAAATCCTACCCCCGCAACCAAATTTTCTTAATAAAATCAATATATTAGAGGCTCTGAGAAATTGGAAGCCAAACTCGACTTTGCCAAATGGTAAGCAGATGGTAAGCCAGAATCCGCGCTTGGGTGGGCCTTGGCAAGATCGTCTGGGACGGCCTGAGCATCTCGGCTTGGCAAAAAGATCGTTCCGTCCAGTCCTCGCCACTGAGAGACCTGAAGGTCTGCAATCAGCTTTGTTGCGCACGCAGCCACAATTATCCCAGTCCTCCGCGCTAGCCTCGGGTCACTAAGAACGGAGGGACGTAGTCGTGGGAAGCACATGGTTTGATAGGACGGATCTGAGAGCCGCCGCTTACTGCGGTTTTTGTAAGAAGGATGTTGCCGCCCACGGCGTCGAATTGGTCATTGGCGGCGATCCAGAACTCTCGCATTACATCTGTCCACATTGCCGCCGAAAGATTGGCGGAAGCCGAGGGAGGGATGTCTTCATCGGCTTCCTGATTTTGAGCGCGGTCGTGTTTGTGGTCGGCTATGCCGCGATCATATTCTGATTTGGCGCTATATCGCCTTGTCCGGCTGCAACCCATATAGGAACTGCAGCGCCTGGTTCGCCTTGGCGGCGGCGGTGAAGATGGACTTCTTGTCGGCCTTCATGATCTTCAACCAGTGATCGATATAAGCGGCGTGATCATCGCGCAGACTCGGTGTCACCTGTAGGTCCGCGCACAGGAACGCGGCACCCAGCTCGGCGATCAGCTCCTCGGCGGCATAGGCGTCCTTGCCGAACCGCATTCCGAGATCCCGGTCGAGGCGGCTCTTGTGGCCGGTCCAGTGGCAGGCCTCGTGCAGCAGCGTCGAATAGTAGGCCTCGGTCGCGTTGCTGGTGTCGGTGCCGGTGAACAGTCCCGCTTCCGGCATCTGTATGTGATCGGCCTTGGCATCGTAGTACGCCGACTGCCCGGCGTGGCGGACGACCGCTCCAGTCGCGGCGATGAAGGCATCCACCCGCGCGTTGCGTTCGACCGGTGAGACCTCCGGGACTTCCGGCATCTCGTAGCCATCCACCTGCTCGGCATTGAACACCCAGTAGCCCTTGGCGACCCACCGGACACCAGTGTCCTTGCCGTCGTCGCTTTCCTTCTGAGGCTCGGCGTCGACCTCGTACTCCTTATAGAACACGACCAGCGAGGCTTTCTCGCCCCGTCGCACCTGGCAGCCAGCCTCGTGCCACTGCTTATAGGTGCCGAACACCGGCACCGAATACCCGTGGATCTGCGCTTCGACCCACAGCGTCACGACGTTGATCCCGCGATAGAGTTGTCCCGAGGCGATGTTCTTCGGCCTCGTGATCGAACCCGCCGGCCGGTTCCAGGGCAGTTTGAATTCGTCCACACCGGCCTCAATGGCGGTGATGATCTGGTCGGTGATATGCTGATGGACTTCATTATGGGGCTTACGTATCTTCCTCATGCGGCTCTCCAAGCTCAATCTGGCGGCACGACCGTCGTGCAGCCTTCATGGCGCAGGAAAAAGCGCGGCGATGGGGCCCCGGCGCACCCAAGCGCGAGGAGCTGGAGCACACGGTCAGGGCCGAAACGCTGTGGACGAGGAAGGCGCCCATGGCAGCGATTGGGCAGGCACGATCAGCACCGACCTTGCGCCGGGGAGTGGCGCGCTAGAATTAGGAGGCGACGGCACATAGCTCAATTTCTGTGGGCAGTTGCTACAGGGTGCACTATGCGCTTTAGTGATGTCGCCGTCTTCGGCGTACGATTGCTTGAGTCTAGGATCGCACCGTTGGCTATTCCGGTCATCACAAAAGTATCCCTGAATAGGTTATTCAGTGAGTGCATGCGCTGCCTTGTGGGAGAGGAGAATAATGCCTTATCGCATTGAATTGAAAGATGATAGTCTGTCGGCATCTCAACTAGAGGAGATGACAGGATCAATTGCCAGGGAATTGTCCAGCGAATACGGCCTCGACGTATCCAGGAAAGAAGCAAGCCTTTCAAATGAGACGAAAACGAAGGGCGACGAAATATCTATCGCAGCACTTCTCATCAGCGCTGTCGCGGGCATTGGAGTGCAAAAACTCATCGAGCTGCTCCTAGGCTATGTCACGAGATCTAAGACACTAAGAATACGAGTCAAAGAATCGGACGATCCAGCATCCCCAGTATTATTTGAGATCACGTCTAGCGACATGGAGTATCTGCGAGGTTTGGATGCCTTCAGAATTCTTGAGAAACTGATGAAGTATAAGGATTAACTATGACCCACAAATTGGAAAATGTCAGCTAAGTGTTTTTTGGTAGGCACCGCCAAGCATACCAGCGATAGAACGTCCTTTGAGGATCTGCCCGGCGTGACCGCAGATGTGATTGATCTTGGCGGGGCATTGTCGAAGGGCGGTCACGCAATTTTTTCGGAGCCGATACAGCTCCTCGATCAGACAAAAAATATATGCCATCGAGAACTTGAGGCGTTTCTTGCTGATGCGGGACTTAATGATCTGATCCTAATATATTTCTCTGGCCATGGCGAACTCGACTTATCAGGGAGCCTACATTTAATTTTCACAGATAGTGAAAAAGATTTCTTAAATTCCACGGCCCTTAGTGTTGAAGATATATGGAAGCTAATAAAGGGCTGCAGAGCAAAGCAAGTTGTTACAATATTAGACTGCTGCTATAGCGGGTCTGCTGAAAGGGCGCTTTTCAAAGGGGGCGCGCTCACCTCAACCGTAAATGCGTTTGAGGTAGAGGAAGGGAAATACCTTCTTATGAGCTCAGCGGCTCGGCAGTTATCGGGATTTACGAAATCGGACTTATCGATCAGTGAAAATGAGCGAAGTATATTCACGCATTTTCTGATTGAAGGACTTACTACCGGTGAGGCTGATCGAAACCAAGACGGCTTTATCGATGTTGATGAATGGCATGAGTATGCGTTGCTAGGAATGAGAGCTAATCGTGCCAACCAAGCCCCCCGAATTGCTAAATCTGGATCTGGTGGTTCGGCAATCCATGTTGCTCGCTCAAGCAAGCAACGCCGACTAAAGCCCGGGCATGGTGGCGCCATGCCGAGCTATACGATTTCCATTCCTGTCGGTGAAGTAAGTGAACAATTTGCCGCCCACGCACATTATTTGGAAAGCCTGCATGTTTTCAGTGCCTGGCATTTTGTAGGCGGCAAAGCAGATGTTACTATCGCTGCACTTTCTGGCGGCATTGACGCCGGACATGCTGCGCTTTGTGACTCAGCAATCTCTCAATTTTCGGGGGTTGACGATAGCATCGGTGTGCCAAGTTCGCACGGGACGGCTACGGCTGGGCTCATGGTAGGCCGATGCCATAGCACAGGGTATACGGGGGTTTGCCCTTCGGTCAACTTGATTGCTTTCGATGTTTTTTCGGAGCAGCAAGGTGGGACCACCGTCACTGATGCGGTAGTTGCGGACGCGATTGATAGATCTGTGGACGCTGGAGTTGATATAATATTTTTACCAATCGGGTTCGCAGATAAAACACTTGATATAGATTATGCTTTAGATTACGCGGCCGTTAAGAACGTAATTGTGATTGCGGCCGCTGGAAATCATGATGCGATATTCTATCCCGCAATACGAGACGATGTTGTATGCGTCGGCGATCCAGCATGGCATTTAACCCGCTCGGGTGAATCAAGAAAGGCAGATGTGCTTGTGGATTGCCAAGCAATTCTTACTTGCGAAGTGGGCAGTGTCTACAAGCTTTCCAGCGGCACTTCGTTTGGAGCGGCACTAATTGCTGGACTTGTAGCTTTGATCCGTACTGCCAATAAAGATATCTCGACTGCCGGAGTAAAAAAGTTGTTTGAGGAGAGCGGTGGCCCAGAAACATGGAACTTTTATGAGATCTTAAAACGTGTTCCCCGGCAGTGAGTTGCTTGAAGTGTGGGGGCCGAACTTGATGTGGAAAGCGGTGATTGTGTTCCATCCCGTATTCCACGGTTTTCGGGACGCTCTCAGAATCACAAAGTCGACCACGTGGGGCCGTGTCCCACATCCCGTCCCGCGCGTCTGTCCCGTTTCCCCTAAGGGCTTTCGGGACAAAAGGCGGGGCGCTGCCACCAGAAATCCCCGGAACGTCAAGGCAAGTCATTTGCCAATCCGGTCATCAGCCATATACTCAGGCCAATTGGATTATCGAATAACCCTCCCTCCGCATGTCGAAGAAAATCGCGCTCTGACAGTTCTTCACGTCTCGTGAGACGTGGTTGAGACCGCAGGTCATCGAGTTCATCCTGTGCAGCGGCAAGAAGGCCGCGTTTGACCCGTTTGCCGGTGACGGTCATCTTCTGCGTGCCGCCGAAAAGATTGGTCTTGTGCGCACCAAAGGCCTCGACATCGATCCGGGCCAGCCATGGCGCCGCAACGACAGCCTGAAACGCATTCCAAACGCGAAGACGGCGATCATAATCACCAACCCGCCGTATCTCACGAACTACAGCGCGAAGCGTAAGGGCCTCGATGCCTCGGTCGCACGCTACTTCGGCAAATCACGCCACGACGACCTCTACAAGATCGCGCTGGAGCGCTGCCTGGAAGCTTGCGAATATGTCGTCGCCATCATCCCCGAAACCTTCGTCAATTCGGCGTTTCCCAAGGCGCGTCTTGCAAGCCTCACGATCCTCGAAGACAACCCGTTCGACGATACCGATACACCAGTCTGCGTCGCCTGCTTCGACGGTAAGGCGAAGCCACTGTCCGGCGTGCGCATCTTCAAGAACGATGCCTATCTCGGTCGTTTGTCGCGCCTGGAGAAAAAGCGCCTCGTCCCATCGAGATCATTGCCGATGAAGTTCAACGCGCCGCGCGGGCAGATTGCCTTACGCGCTGTTGATCAGGTGTCTGCTGGTGCCGATGGAGCCATCCGCTTCATGAGGCCGGAGGACCTTTGCTATGACGTCGAAAAGATCGGCCAGTCGTCACGATTGATCACGCGTATCGAAATCGCCTGAGAGATTGGCGACCTCGATGCTTTCATTGCAGCATGTAACGACTTTCTTGCGCGCTACCGTATAGAGACCAACGACGTGCTGTTTTCGCCGTTCAAGTGAAACCGCAGGGACGGCAGTCGCCGCCGCAGGATCGACTATCGCACGGCGCGCGCCATCATCGAGACGGCCTGGCGCAACCAGTGCAAAACCTAATTCCCGTAACACCCATACCCATGAACAATCTCGAACTGCTGGCCTTCTGCGTCACTAAACCGGAGCCCTATGTCGAAGACGCTTATGCCAAGGAATGTCTCATCATCACCGAAGATGCGTCATGCCCGAATGGCCTGATGGCGGCCAATGCACTGCTGATCGACCGCATCGGTGCGTTCGAAGCGGCGGTTGAAGCCGGCAATCCGACCATGCAGGACTGGAGCATTCAGCAGCTCATTTCTTTGCTTGAGACGTCGGGCATCAACAACGGCGAGTTCACGAATTTCTGGGGCGTCTATGACGTGTCCTACTCGTCCTTCACGTGAATGACGGCAGAGGAAAAATACGCCTTCATCGCAGAGATCCTGCCGCGATACATCGCGCATCGTCACGGGCTCTATAAGGCACACGGTTACAACGCCAACGCGCTGCAGGTCCGTTGCGACAGCGTTGCCCACAAGCGCAGCGGTCAACTCGGCAGCCGCAAGGTCGAATCCGTGTTGCAGGCAAACGGGTTGACGAAACTTGCCGCCGGTTCGACCGTCGGTGATTTTCTGAACGGCGACGGGATTTACATCCTGACCGATAGCGACGGAAAGAAGCTGTTCGTTGAACTGTTGCGTTCACTCGGTCTTTGGTTTCGCTGGTCATCGGGACATCAAAACAAGTTTCCCGACTTTGCAGTGCGCATCGGCGGACGTATATCGATCATCGAGCACAAGCACATGAAGGAAGGCGGAGGCGGGCAGGATAAGCAGATCGCCGAGTTGATCGAGTTCATCAAGCAGAACGACCCTGTTTCCTACGTCTCATTCCTCGACGGAGTATTCTTCAATCAACTGACGTCGTCTGGCACGCGCGGCAAGAACGCCGAACAGCTGACGCAGATCGAGCAGGCTCTCAGAGCGAACCCTTACAATTACTTTCTCAACACAGCGGGCTTCGAACGCCGGCTCGACCTGGCTCGCAGTCCTAGATCTTAACCTGGCGCCCCATGAAAATCGGATATGCCCGCGTGTCGACGACGGGCCAGAACCTCGCAACACAGATTGCCAAGCTGGAAGCCGCCTGAGCGGAAAAGATCTTCCAGGAGAAGAAATCCTGAGCGACCAAGGGAGAGCGTCAGGAACTCACTGACGCACTGACGTTTATGCGCGAGGGCGATCAGTTCCTGGTGACGCGCCTCGACAGGCTGGCGCGTTCCGTCAAGGATCTGTCCGACCTTACGAAACACATGGAGGAGAAAAAAGTCGATCTCGTCGTACTCGACCAAGCCATCGATACATCGACGCCGACCGGTCGCCTGCTGTTTCACATGCTGGCTGCAATCGGCGAGTTCGAACGCGACCTCATCAGGGAACGTTCCGCTGAAGGCATCGCACGCGCGAAAGCGAACGGCGTGAGGTTCGGGACGAGGCCAAAACTGGACGCGGCGGAAATCAAGTCACTGCGCGCTGAGTTCGTCCTGCATGACGTCGATCGAAACGACCTGGCGCGCCGTTACGGCATCAGCCGTACGACGCTCTATCGTTTATGTGACGGGGCCAAAACTGATGGTCATGTGGAGCGAGACCGACACCGTTAACTAGTTTCACGAACTTGTGAACGAGATATGCAAAGCAGAATGACGTCTCACGCTGCACCAAACCGACCCAACAACGCTCACACCGTAACATATTGAAAATAAATATCAATATTCACTTTCATCCACGATTTTGATATCCATATCTCCGACGCAGAAAGGCTCGGGGGCCATGGAAATCACCTTCACAGACAACACTCTCAACGAGATTGCGTTAACGATTGGAACGCGCACGCCGGAGACCGGCGGCGCGCTGTTCGGGCCGGATAACAGCAACCTCGTCTCGCTTTTCGTCTTCGATAAGAAGGCGCGCACGACGGCCATCACCTACACGCCATCGACCGAATTGATCCGGCGCATTCCGGAGATCGAGATGCGTGATGGGGTTATTTTCAAAGGTGTCATCCACTCTCATCCAAGACGTTTGGATCGACCCTCTGGTCCGGACCTTTCGGCATTCAGGCGCACGCTGGATACAAACCCGCGCCTGCGTTCGCTGATCACACCGATCGTCAATCTGGATGGCGGCTCCAAACAGGCTGACGCTCATCCGCTAAATGACGCGTCAACTATGCGCGTGTTTCAGGCGTTCCGCTCATCGGGACGTCGGCTCGTTGAACTTGATCCGGCGAGCGTCCGCGTCATGCCCGTCGACGCAATGGCGCTGTGCGTCTCAGAGGCACTGGCTCGGAAAATGGGTCGCGAGGTTGCAACCCAGTTTGGTCATGAACGCATTAATGGTCACGCGTTCGTGCGGGGGACCTTGCAGATCACCGGCACCGGTTCTGAGGACCAGCGTCTCGATCTTTATTTCCCGACACAGTTTCCGCTTTTAGCGCCACTCGCGATGTGGAGCGAAAGTCGAAAGCAGCAATGGCTGCAACTGAATTGGCAGCCCGATCAGTTCTCAGCGGATGCGTTGGCAGAAAGCCTTACCGAAGCAATCACGTCAGTTGCGTTGAACACCAGTGAAACAACCAAAGACAAGGAGACCTGTCATGGCAAGTCAGAGCAAACCCAGCCTCGATGCGTTGCGTGAACGCATGCATTCAAATCAGCAGACCGGCAACGTCAAACCGGACGACCCCCGTCGTCAGGTGAATGTTGATCGCGAAGGCGGCATCCGTTTCGGGGAAGCCGGTGGAAATCCGAGCCAGCAGACGCAGCTTCCGCAAGATACCTATAGCGGTTGGTTCGGAACTGGTAACAAGCCGGCGGACCGGCGAGGAATCGAACGCCGCATCGTCGCGAAGAAGCTGCCTCGCAACACGCGTGTCTTCACCACAGCGGAAGGCACCTCAGGCTGGTTGCTTCACTTCAATTGTGAGTATGGCGATCGCTATGACATCTTCATCTATTTCGACGGGACTTTCTATCAAGCCATGGTTCTCGCGCCAGAAGTCGAGCGGCATTGGAAGAGCCCTCATACAGGTCACATCTTCTCCGATGGCCGGATCTGCCTTAGCCGGAATTACCACGGTGGGCAGCCAACGCTCGACGAAGCGTTTGCCAAGACCGTTGTCTGGGCGACAGGCCTGACGGCGGCACGGCGCTTCAACGTTCCCTTTCCGTTCAACCACAACCAGTAACAGGCCACCGAATATTTGCGGGTGAAAAAAAATGCACTTCGGGTGCAGGAGATCGTCATGCCGAAACCAACGACACGGAAACCAACACCTGAGTGCAATAGCGTTGCGAGGACCGATGAACCCGGCTTGTTTGCTGCGCTGGAAGATCAGGGACAGAAGCGCGACGCCTACTTCTCCGCGCTGAACAAGCGCAACCAGGGGCTGATTGACGGCGACCTGGCGCATCGTTCTCTGCTGATTATCGGTGCGGGTTCGGTCGGCTCAGGCATGGCCGAAACGCTGACCAGGGCAGGTATCGGCCGGCTCGTCCTGGTCGATCCTGATGCCGTCGAAGCGCACAACCTGACGCGATCGGCTTACCGTGCCTGCGATGTCGGAAAACCGAAGGTCGACGCATTGGCGGACATCCTCAAGGCCATCAATCCGTGGCTACGGGCCGAGGCGCATGGTTCACGCCTGGAAGAGATGCCGAAGTCCGTTTTGAAGACGGCGATCGAGAGCTGCGATCTCGTCATCTGCGCGGCTGACGACAAGCTGACCCAGGCCAAGGTCAACCGCATCGCGGTGCATCACAAAAAGCCCCTCGTGACGGTTGGGGTTTATGCCGGCGCGAGGGGCGGTGAAGCGGTGATGGTGTTGCCGGGTGTTACGCCCTGCCTCGAATGCACGCTTGCCGGGCGGCGGTTCGATGAAAGCCGGTCGGCGGGTCTGGAGCGTGCGACCGACTATGGAACCGGACGCCTGAAACCGACGGTTGGGCTTGGTTGTGACATTCACTTCGTGACCAATGCGGCATCGAAACTCACGCTCTCGCTTCTATGTGCCATGAGTGGCACCGAGGAGACGCAAGAAGCCGGTGCTCTCGTTCTTGGCGCTCTGAGCCGTGGTGAAAACCTCATCATCTTCGGCATGACGCCGGATTTCTGGTTCCTGCCCGACGTGATGGGCACAGCGGCGGGCCAACACGCCTTCCAGTCCGTCTGGCTGAAGGCGGATGCCGGTGAGGCATGCTCCGTTTGCGGAAGCGCGAGAACTGCGACCGATCCCATCGATGAAATGCAGGGCTCGCCGAATGTTCAAGCCATGAGGGATCAACATGTTACAGCCTGATCTCAAGCGGCTGCGAGGTGAGGTCCGACGTGTTCTGTCCTCGCCGGCAAATGGTGACTGGTCGCCACTCGACTGGTTTGCTTTTGCGGCCGCTCTCATCGTGACGGTCGGCGTACATTTCCAGATCCGCAAGGAATTCCCGTTCACCGGGTTCGGCGAACATATGCTGGCGCTCGGGCTCGGCTACATCGCAACAGCGACGGCCGTCTATGCGCTCGTGCTTCTGCCGCTCATGGTGATCCGGTTCCTGAAAGGCTTTTGGTGGGCCGTAACGCTGGCGTTCGTCCTTCTGATAATCATCCTTAATCGTCATCACCTGACCTGACGGCACGTCTGAGCGCGTCGAGATCGGGTCTTTTTACACCGTGTAGGCGTTCCAACAGACGGCGGTAGAGTTGGCGTCAGTTGCGCAGCAGCGTGTTTGTCAGCGTCGAAGTTTCCGCGCGGACGTTATCGATCGCTTCAGCAGGCGTTTCGTTAGAGGAACCGCGTTCGCGCAATGCGTCGAGGGAGATGTTTTCTCTCATTTTGTCGGAGTTAGGAAGTAGCACTCCGATTGTAAGCGTGAAGCGGAAATAACCAAATCGAACTGACCAAGAAGGAACGCGCCATGTTTGATTTCAGCCTCTTGGGTTCGTTCCTGATGGATGCCTCGAATTTGCTGCAGTTCGGAAAGGGCGCCGCTGATCTGGCCGTGGATGACGATGAGACATCACGCGGCGGCGGACGGCGCCGGTTGGATCTGCCACCGGGCGAACGACAAGAACGAGCGCAACAGCTTCGCACGATGCGCCAATCCAAACAGCGCCAGGCCAAACAGCGTCCGTCCCACGAGCGTTCCCGATAATCAGGCAAAAGGAATTCTGCCATGCTGAGCGACATCGACGTGCTGCGCCCAAACCGGACAATGAGCGACCAGGACAAGTTCATGAAGATCCCCGGATGCAAGGACCGGCGGTGTGTGACGGTTGGCAACCGCACGCTCTATCTGTTTGCTTTCGAATATTCGAGCGCCCGGCACGCCGAGTACCTGATCACCAAAACCGTCAACGGCTTCGATGTGCGCGTGATCTGGCCGCATATGCCGGAGGCGCTTTGCGACGGCATCGACCTCGACATCGATGGCCTGCTGCCCGGCGCGCCGTTTGCGAACCTGGAGACGGCCATCATGGGCGCGAAGAACTGGGAGCGCGAGCATCAGCACGCCCTGGGGCCTTCGTCCCACAGCGAGGGTGTTGCGCATTCAGGTGAGGACCAGGCGTTCCTGATCCTCGACACCATCTATTCGGCCCGCATCGGCTGGTTTGACGGGCAAAAAGTGTTCTTCTACCACTACCGGATCCGGGATGCCGCCGACCCCGAGTTCATGGTCTATGCCGTAGGACACCGGTTCGAGGTCGCGCTCGTTCGCCCAAGCCTCTCACGAACGGACCGCTGGTTGCTGAAGATGACCCAGGACACGATCAACATGGCGCACACATTCGGCGAACCCTGCATCAACCTGGAAACGGCCATCCTACGCAGCCAGCTCTGGGCGGATCAGTGCAAGGCGAGGTTGGTGGGTGCGGGCACCTAGGGAACCTCTGAACAACCCTCGAACGATGGCATACTCGGCTCATTGATTCGAGGGATGCCCTGCCATGAGCCAGTTGAGCTTTGCGACGCTTGATCACCGCAACAAGAAGAAGCAGACGAAACGCGAGCGCTTTCTCGCCGAGATGGATGCGGTCGTGCCGTGGGCGGCGCTGCTGGCATTGATTGAGCCGTATTATCCCAAGGCCGGGAACGGGCGGCGGCCGTATTCGCTGGCGGTGATGCTCAGGATCTACTTCCTGCAGCAATGGTATCAATTGTCCGACCCCGGCGCCGAAGAGGCACTCTACGACATCCAATCCATGCGCGCCTTTGCCGGCCTTGAGCTTGGCCGCGATACAATCCCTGACGAGACAACGATCCTCAACTTCCGCCATTTGCTCGAAGCCAACGACCTGACCAAGGCGATCTTCGAAGCGGTCAGCGCGCATCTTGAAGACAAGGGCGCGCTCTTACGCGGCGGCACGATCATGGACGCGACGCTGATCGCGGCATCGCCCTCGACCAAGAACAAAGACGGCAAGCGTGACCCTGAAATGTCCCAGTCAAAGAAGGGCAACCAGTGGTACTTCGGCATGAAGGCGCACATCGGCGTCGACGCCCGCAGCGGTCTGATTCATACGGCTGGCGTCACGACCGGCAAGGTGCACGACGCCAAGGTCATGGACAATCTCATCCGAGAAGACGACCGCGCGGTGTTTGCCGACAAGGGCTACGTGAACGAGAAGAAGAAGCGTGCGGCGCGGGGGGCGGGCGTCTTCTGGGCGGTCAAGGAGAAACCGAAAGCGGGCCGCTCGTTGTCGTCATCGCAGAAGAAACGCAACCGACGCCACGGCGCGATCCGCGCCAAGGTCGAGCACGTCTTCCGCGTTCTCAAATGCCAGTTCGGTTATCGCAAGGTCCGCTATCGCGGCATTGCGAAAAATGGCGCGCAAGTGTTTGCGCTGCTGGCGCTGGCCAACCTGTTCCTTGCGAGACGACAGCTGAAGTGCGCCTGATCGCAGGAAATAGGACCATAGCGGCGGCCAAGACCTCGCGGCCGCCGGAAATAAACAGCAGAATCGAACCGAAGTTCACGACTTGCCCGCTGAAAACAGACCTGTTCAGACTTTCCCTAGGAAAATGTCTGGAGCTGAGGGCGCCGCTGTCATTAATTCGATGGCGAGAGTGGCAGCAGATGACCCTAAGCCAACGCAACCGACGGGGCTCGGATCCACCTGTGACGATTGCACATCGGCAACCTCAGACATTTCCTGCTGTTGAACGGCGACAGCTAGGGCCTCAAGTGGTCAAAAGCGCGCCGCCTCCTTGCTTGATCCATCGACAAACGCCGGTGGCCTACTTTTTCTCTGGTGCACTGACCTGAACTCTCTCTTGCGTTGATAGGAAGGCCTATATTATGCTCATCGCAATGTTCATACATCGTCAGTTGAGAATTAACTAATGTACAAGTTACAAAAACGCGGATTTCTGTTCTCGTTGCTTCTGATAATATGCTGGCCATCGAGTGCTACGATCGCCCAGGGATTTGTTGTACCCGACGATGCGATATCGAGATGTCGCGTCCTCACTGGAGATATTTGGGGTTTCAGAGTTCCTGCTCCTTACACTCAACATGTCCATACCGATGATGCTAAGACATTTGATAAAGCGCTGACAAAGCAACTATTTGAGGCAAAGCGCAGATGTTGGGAAGCCTACTCGGAGACAAATGAGTTAGAAATGCTCTATCGGTCTCTGACTGCAGATATGCGGATCGAGCCAACTCACAAAGTGATCGGTCAACTTGAGAAGCTTGCAAAGGATGGCTACGTGCCCGCACAAGGGTTCCTGAGTTCCACATACTATCGGGAGACTAAAGATCGAAAGCGGGCTCACTACTGGGCTACCATAGGGAACCGCAACGGCAATCCTGCGGCTGCAGAAGTGTTAGCCATGTTTCATGCGCAGGGCATCATGGAGCAAAAGTCAGTTCGAAGGGCGATACAGCTACTTGAGAAGGCTTACCAGGCATCTTCTGGTCACGCCGCGCTGCTGTTGCATGTAATCCATGCTGACGCACGAAGCAAATTCCACGATGTAGCGAAATCTAACAAATATCTGGAGTTTGCATATTTTAGCGGCAATGCCCGCGCGGCAACACAATTGGGTGTGCAGCACGCTTACGGCATTAACCGACCTACAAACAAGAAGCTGGCCTTCAAGCACATAGATGAGGGTATCCGACGTGGAGATCGATCAAATGGTTATTTTAATCTGGGCCTGTTTTATGCGTCCCTGGAGCCTTACGGCCAGTTCTTATACGGATATAATATCTACGATGAAGCTAAGAAGAGTTTTGAAAAGGCAAAAGCCAACGGTCATGACAAGGCTGCCGATTACGCTGCCGAGATGGCGGTGCTTGCTGATGCATATTCGTCCGCGCCTGTACAGGTTTCTCGGACGCCACTCGCGACGGGTGTCGCCACGCTTGGCTGGGCCAGGCGTCGGAGAAGCGTCAAAGAACGAAATCGCGGATGGGAC
>Ga0114931_10003249_pt1 | contig 20631 bp, 9 predicted proteins | sample 2SBtaG_FD_89579 | JGI IMG/M metagenome (GOLD analysis project Ga0114931, IMG submission 89579) | Deep subsurface microbial communities from Kolumbo volcano to uncover new lineages of life (NeLLi) - 2SBTROV14_V59a metaG | ecosystem: Environmental > Aquatic > Marine > Volcanic | place: Kolumbo...
ACGAATGAAAGAAGAAAAACTGACACAGGCATTCAAGGAATATATTCGCTCACAGAATCTCATTAAAAGCAATGAACGGATATTGGCTGCGATTAGCGGAGGCCTCGATTCCGTGGTGATGGCTCATCTATTGCAAGCAGCCGGCATTCATTTCGGGATAGCCCATTGCCATTTTGGCCTTCGCAGCGAAGCCGATCAGGAGGAAATGTATGTACAGGAACTTGCGGAGAAGCTAAATCGCCCCATTTACATCAAACACTTTGATACCGAGACCTATGCGCGAAGCAAAGGTATCTCCATCCAGATGGCTGCTCGTGAGCTTCGCTACACCTGGTTTGAATCGCTGCGTAAGGAAGAGAAATATCATAAAATAGCCCTGGCCCACCACCTCAACGACCAGGCAGAAACCATTTTGCTAAATCTCGCCAAAGTAACCGGCATTCGTGGACTTCGTGGCATGAAAGCATCATCTGGCCGCCTTATCCGTCCCCTTCTCTTTGCCAGTCGTGAAGATCTGGAAGCTTATGCCCGGCAGCATAAAATTGAATGGAAAGAAGACAAGAGCAATCGCTCGATTAAATATGAGCGCAATTTCATTCGACATCGTATCATCCCCCTTTTTAAAGAACTAAATCCGGGCTTTATATCCGGCATCGAAGCAAGCAGTTCACAGCTCCGTTTTGCCGAAACACTATTTTTGGAGCGCCTTGATCAGTACAGAAAGAAATTGCTTGAATATAGAAAGGACGGCATTTATATTTCACTTAGGCGTGTATTACAGTATCCCCATCCAAGGGAACTGCTCTTCGAATTGCTTGCGCCCTACAAGTTCCGAAAAGACCAGCTTGCAAATGCAATCAAGGACCCGGACAGCACAGGCATCCGCGAGTTTACGAGCGGAGAATGGCGCCTGATACGCAGCAGAAATCTTCTCATTCTCACTCCTAACAGCCCAGCGGCAGGCGCTTTTCGCCTAATTGGCCAAAATGAAAAAAGCATCTCATTGGGAGATAATGTACTAAAAATAAAGCATCTCAAAAATGTTCCGGAGTGGCCTCCAAAGGGAGATTTATACCGGGTTTTTCTAAGTGAAAAAGAACTGGAATACCCCCTGATGCTTAGGAACTGGAAGAAGGGGGATTATTTCTACCCTTTCGGCATGCACAAGGCACATTCCGATAAGGTTGGGAAAAAGAAGATAAGCGATTTTTTAAATGATCTGAAGCTCAATCCAATGGAAAAGGAGAATATTCTTGTATTGCAAAGTGGGCAGCGTATCGCCTGGGTTGTCGGTTATCGCATAGACCATCGCTTCAGAGTTCAAGAGCAGGGAGATTCTGTTATAGAGTTCCGTTGGATTTCAGCGAAATGACTATTGTACCAGCACCCTTCGAATCAGCCGACCCGCCTCACTTTCTATTTTTAGGAGATACACTCCGGCAGCTACTCCGTCAAGCGGGATTTGCAGTTGAGATGATGAAGCGGAGAGATATTTTATCTGTTTACCACTGAGATCGAGGAGTTCCATCTGCACATTATCTCTCACGGGTTCACTGAAAAGCACCTGCAATTCAGCTCCCTGACGGACAGGGTTTGGATATATACTCACCATGTTTGTCGGATTTTGCTCCAACCCGGTGGGTTGGCGGACGGTAAATTCATTGGTCATACTGAAAGCACCACAGGTATTGCCTGCAGCCACTGGTCGTACCCGCCAATAATAGCTGACTCCGGGGATAAGTTCGGATGTAGCAAAGAGGGTATCCTCTACCATCATATCGATCACATTTTGAGCCATCGAGAAGAATCGCGAAACCTGAACCTGATAGCCTATTGCCTTAGAAACCGAAGACCATTGAAAAACGGCAAGTGTTCCATTCACATAAGGGTTGTTTGTATCAGGGCTCAATTCCTGAGGAGCAGAAAGTGAACCATAATAAGGCACTTCCGGTGCTACCATTCCCTGTTTTGAGCGATTGATATAATTGCGCATGGCTGCCATTTGCTGTGGACTGAAGCGTGTCTGGCATTCGTCTGCACTATACGACATAATGAGTGTTTCATCCGGCACAACGGTATCACCCACGGGATCGAGCAATACGGCTCCGCTATAAGGGCAGTTCCAGCGATCGGCCAGATAGTCGGCCCGGGTATCGCAAAAGCCATCTCCAGCGGTTTTGCAATTCGAGCCATCGGCCCGCTCTTGCTCATTTTCCGGTGGCGTGCCTCCTTCCCAACCACTGAAAGTATGAGGCAGGCTGAGATAGTGCCCCAATTCATGCGCCAGGGTAATGCTCCCCTCGAGCATGCAGCTTTTGGCAACAGCCACTGCATCTGCCGAGGGATTATAATATCCGCAATTGTCAGCTGCATTCTGCACAATGAAAACATTGATGCGATTGGACACTTTATTTTGCCGCATCATGCGGGTACCATCTTTATAATTATGTACGTAGTAGCTGCTATTATCAATGTAGAGCGGAGGGCGGTCAAGGTAAAACTGGATGCCGCTACCTGCATATTGCTCATTGAGTGAACAGATGGATTCCAATGCCCGCGACAAATCCTCATAACCTTTGCCCTCATCGGTGCCGACAATATGAATTACCAGCGGCAAGTAATAGGTAATCTGAGGCTTTTCCAGGGCTCTTGTCCCCAGCGATCGCTGAAATTCTTTTAAAAGAACCGTTTTTCCCTCACCGAGAGAGATCGTGCCGCAATAATTATGCGGAGTACTCTGGGAGAAGGTCTGGAAGAAAATAAATAATGCTGCAATCAGGGAGGAAATTGACTTCATAAAAATCCTAACTATAAAATTTGTGCTAAAGTATTAAAATCATGCTTTCCTTTTTGGTGTAAGCAGGATAAAAGCATCATGATAATGTCTAATTTTGTATTGAAATAAATCGTTCAATACTAAAAGAAAGATTGCCATGAAAGTTTCAGTAATTGGCGCGGGAAATGTAGGTGCCACCTGCGCAGATGTTTTGGCACAAAAGGATATTATCAAAGAGATCGTACTACTTGACATTAAAGATGGGGTAGCAGAAGGAAAAGCCCTCGATATTTGGGAAACGTCTCCAATCAATTATTACAGCAGCAAGACCATTGGTGTTACCAATGATTATGGAGCTACAGCCGGATCAGATGTAGTGGTCATTACAAGTGGTAAACCAAGAAGCCCAGGGATGAGCCGCGATGATCTGATTAGTACCAATGCGGCCATTGTTAAATCAGTGACTGAGAATGTAATTCAGCACTCCCCCGAAGCCATCATTGTAGTGGTGGCCAATCCGCTGGATGTAATGACCTATACCGCTTACCTGACGGCCGGCATCGACAGCAGCAGGGTATTCGGTATGGCCGGTATTCTGGATACGGCTCGTTATCGTGCCTTTCTTGCCGAAGCACTAAATGTTTCGCCCAAAGACATTCAGGCCGTATTGATGGGTGGACATGGCGACACTATGGTTCCGCTGCCACGCTATACTACAGTTTCAGGAATCCCCGTGACCGAGCTAATTGACAAAGAAAGCCTGGATGCCATCGTGGAAAGGACAAAAAAAGGCGGTGGCGAAATAGTCAATCTCCTCGGTACTTCAGCATGGTATGCACCCGGTGCTGCTGCTGCTCAGATGGTGGAAACCATCGTCAAAGATGAACAGCGCATCTTTCCCGTATGCTCCTGGTTGACAGGCGAATACGGACTGGAAAATATTTACCTTGGAGTTCCGGTCAAACTCGGTAAAAATGGAATCGAAAAGATTATAGAGCTGGAACTCAACGAAGACGAGATGAAACTGCTGAAGGCAAGTGCCGCTCATGTAAAAGAAGTGTTGCAAGTGCTGGACGATATGAATATTGTTTAATCTATTTGATTAAATACTCTAAAATAGAGAGCCATTGCCGCTGCGGCAATGGCTCTCTTCATTCTCTTTGGTTGTCTTTTCTACTTAATATTTTATCAACTTCCGGCTAAGCGATTGCCCGTAGGGTCGCTCTAGATGAAGAAAATAAACACCGGCAGCCCAACTGTCAGTTTCCAGTTTTAAAGTGCTGCCCGATGCTGCTACAGCCGGAAATTCATGGCTGCCCATTAAGCGCCCCTTCGAAGAATAGATACTCAAAATGGCGGGCGTTTTAATTCCTGATACACTTACCTGCACTTGAGCACCTGCAGGATTGGGCCAAACGCGAAGCGAAGCCTCCTGAGCATCCGTAAAGGTAGCTTCCCTGATCCCGGAATAAAATGCAAATCCACTGATCTCAACAATCTTGAGACGATAATAATAAGTGCCCGGTTGAATACCAAAATCACTCCATGAATAGCTGCTGCTGGCCGTAGTCCGGTCTGCTTTGCTCAGGTGTATCTGTTCAAAGTGCCGACCATCAAGGGAACGCTCAATTTCAAAGTGATCGAGATCTTCCAACCCTTCGATTTCCCATTCGAGGCGGGCATGGTCCTCCATCGGGATGGCACGAAAACGGGTCAACACAACTGGTAAAAGATTGGTGGACGGACCTGTAATTGTGAAATCGTCAATGCTGACACCGGCATCCGTTACCGACTGATCGGAGCGGAAGACAAAGCGAAAGGCCACGTTGCTGTTACCTGCCAGCGAAGAAACATCGAGAGTGTAGTTGGTGAAGGTCGAAACGGAACCGGCAAAATAGGGTTCTCCGTATGGAAAAGCGGTAGAACCGTTGCTGTTGGTATTCGGGAAATTATAGAATGTATTATCTCCGATTGAATACCAATTATCGCCTTTGTCCAGCGAATACTCCAGCCTGAAACCATCATAAGCTTCCGTGGATGAATACCATTCGGTACTGTATTTGGCATAAAAGCTAAGGGCATAAGTACCGGCTACAGACATATTGAAATTAGGTGTCCAAAGCTGGGCATCGTTAAAGTTCTGATAATTGCTTTCCGTGAGCCCGGTAACCCAGGCGTTGCTTCCGCTGTTGGTTCCGTTTTTCCCGGAAACGGTTGAGTTCCCTCTTTCAAATTTAACTCCGGAGCTACTATTGTTGCCAAAGTAGGCCGGGTTTACTTCGAAATTGCCTCCATCGGCTAATGCAAATGGAATGAACTGATCCGGCAATATGCGTATATAATTGCTCTTCGTTTTTACATCAGCCCCCCCATTGATTGTCAGTGTGATCGTATAGTCACCGGCCGTGGTATAGCTGTGCGTGGGATTTTGGGACGTACTAGTATTACCATCTCCGAAATTCCAAAGCCATGAAGTGGCCTTGTACGAGTCATCATAGAACTGAATGGCATTGCCTGTATATCCCACCGTCTGTGCCACACCAAAATCAGCCGTGGCCGTGGTAAACACATCCGAAGAAAAGAGTCCGCGACCATGGGTAGCTGCTATAACGAGATTGTCGTTGCTGCGATATTGCAGCATGTCTGTACGTATGTTTCCCATGCCGCTGTTTGACGCAGCCCACACGGTAGACGTTCCATTCAGATTGTCGGTTGACCACACCCCTGCTTCCGTAGCCAGCAACACCTGGTTGGTATTGTTCGGGTTGAAGAGTGCCCAACGAATGGGCATATCGGGCAGGTTGCCTTCTACATCCGTCCAGCTGCTGCCCGCATTATTCGTTTCCCACACACTGGTAACACCATAATTTGAATAGGTAATCAAAACATGGTTGGCATCATTTGGATCTATTTCAATACAGGAGAGATTGGCTGAGGGCAAAGAGCTCGTGGTTACATTGGTCACACTGGCCGAGCCGTTGTGTGCATTATCTACATAATAGACAGATCCGTCATCCGTACCGAACCATACGCGGTTGGCGGTATTGGGATCGCAGGTGACAGCCGATACCTGGCTCGAGAATCCGGCATTGACGGATGTAAAGGAGGTACCCGTATGGGGATTATTCCAACGCAGGTAATTGCCAGAATTCTCAGAAGCGTAAAGGATATTGGCATCATTATCAAAATCGCTCGGATTGATAAATTTCCCTGATGCTCCGGCATTTATCTGTGAAGAAAAACTCATACCTCCATCGCTCGAGCGATAATAACGGTTATACACATAGGAAGTATACCAATAGTTGGAGTCGCTCTGGTCAATATGACAGAAGGCACCATCCCCCCCCGTTACTTGCTGCGTATAGTTTATGCCTTCCCTCAGGTAGCGGTGCGAACCGTTGTCCTGTGCTCCTCCCAGAAAAACGGAGGTATCGCTGCGGGGATGTATGGCTGCGGAATAAAGTTGCAAGACATTATAATTTTCGCTTCGATCCGAAATATCGGGAGAAGAAAGGGAGGCATTGGTAGAGAGATAGATGCCTCCGTCATTGCCAAAGAGCACGGTATCCGAACTGCCGGGTAAGAAATAGATGGCATGCTGATCGGCATGTACTTCCTGATAACCCCCTCCGTACCAATGGGATATTTCTGTCCATGATGAGCCGGAGTTTTCTGAGAGCCAGAGATCGATACCGCCAAGAAAGATGCGTGAGCTATCGTTGGGATCAAATGCGGCAATCAGATCGTACCAGGCCTGACCGCGCGTAAAATCATTGGCACCCTGAGTAGGAATACTTAGAGAAGACCAGTTGACCCCGGCATCGCTGGAAAGATAAATGCCGTAGCAATTATTATTGGATGCATCCTGAAGAACGGCCAATATCCTATTTGAGTCTGAAGGTGCACAGGCGATCTCAATACGTTCAAAGCCACTGGCTGGAAAACCTCCACCGCTGATTTGGGTCCAGTTGAGGCCGTCATCGGTTGATTTATAAAGTCCATTGGTATTGAAAATGCCCAAAGCAGCATATAAGTCACCATTTTCTGCCACTTCAATATCCGAGGCCCGGTAAACCCCTGTGGAAGGCAATACCCGGGTCCAGCTGGTCCCACCATCACTGGAGCGCATGATACCCCCCCGGTTGGTGTAGATGCTTCGACAGGCGGCCAGCACTGTCCCGGTCGATGTGACCACAATCTTGTTTACATAATCAAAGTCGCAATTGCCGGGTCCCGCACATGTGCTTGAATTGCTGGTAACCGTACTGGCAAGCTGGCTCCAGGTACTGCCCCCATCGCTTGATTTCCAGATTCCGTCACCCCGTATGGCATCTGAATTGAAATATCCCTCACCTGTACCGAAATACATAACTTGCGTATTGGACGGATCATAGGCTATAGAAACTACGGCCATATTGCTCAGCGAGGCGTCCACTACATACCAGGCGGGACTTGCCTGATAGATGTTTGATGCTTTCCAAAGGCCCCCTCCTACCGATCCGGCAAAGACCGCAGAATGGGTAGGATCATTGGGGTCGAACATAAAGGTCCGTGTACGGCCGCCCTGATTTTTTGGCCCCCTTTCTATCCATGTAACATTGGGTATTGCGGCCCGGCTGTGTAACGTTCTTTTTGCTATTTCATACGCCTTTTTCAGTCTTTCGCGGGGTACAATTCCAATCGTGGGGTCCACGGTCATTTCAAACTCCTGCTGCATGGCCAGGTCCATGCGGTCGTATTTTGACATTTTTTCCGCTGGCAACAAAGGCAATACCTTACTTTTTACGGAGGGCCGTTCAGATGTAGCTAAAATGCCAATCAGTGCCGGGACAAGTACACTCAGGGTGATGAGCAGTATAGCTGGTCTTCTTTTCACACATTTGCTTTAAGTAAATAAAAAACGATATTCTCACCTGGAAGGCAAGTATCAACCATATATTTTCGGTGAATGGTTTTTATCACTCGCTCAGAGCAGTCAATCACCCAGATCAAGCCCGAATTTTTTTGCCGTTTTTCGGGCATCCTCATAGCCGGCATCGGCATGACGAATGACTCCAATGGCCGGGTCGTTGTGTAGTACCCTCGAAAGGCGCCTGTCGGCATCGCTACTTCCATCGCAAACGATGACCATGCCAGCATGCAGCGAATAGCCCATCCCCACGCCTCCTCCGTGGTGGAAGCTGACCCAGCTGGCTCCTCCGGCCGTATTGGCCAGGGCATTCAATATCGGCCAGTCGGCAATGGCATCCGAGCCATCAAGCATGGCTTCGGTCTCACGATTGGGCGAAGCTACTGATCCGGTATCGAGGTGGTCGCGACCAATCACAATGGGTGCCGACAATTCTCCGCTGCGCACCATTTCGTTGAATGCCAACCCTGCTTTTTCGCGAGCCCCCATGCCCAGCCAACAAATGCGGCTTGGGAGCCCCTGAAAAGCAATCTTTTCTTCGGCCATATCGAGCCAGCGCATAAGTGCCTTGTCTTCCGGGAAAAGCTCCCGTAGCTTATTGTCCGTCTTAAAGATATCCTCCGGATCGCCTGATAAAGCCGCCCACCGGAACGGGCCTTTGCCTTTGCAAAAGAGCGGACGAATATAAGCAGGCACAAAACCCGGAAAATCAAAGGCATGGGCGAGTCCTCGCTTATCGTGCGCCTGACCGCGGATGTTGTTTCCGTAGTCAAAAACAATTGATCCGCGCTTTTGTAGGTCCAGCATGAGGCTCACGTGCTGCGCGATGGTATCCAGCGAAAGGCGGATGTATTCATTCGGGTCTCTTTCCCTGAGCTGTCGTGCTTCTTCCACACTCATGTTTGCCGGAAAGTAGCCATTCAACTCATCATGTGCTGAAGTCTGGTCGGTAAGGGTATCAACTTTTACATTGCGCTCAATTAGTCGTTGTAAAAGATCGACTGCATTGGCTACCACCCCTATAGAGAGGGCTTCTTTCTTCTCCTTAGCCTCCAAAGCCATATCGATGGCCTCGTCAATGTCGTAGGACATCTTGTCCAGATATTTTGTCTCAATGCGTTTCTCTAAACGCCAGGCCTCCATTTCTGCCGCCAGACAAACTCCTTCGTTCATGGTAATGGCCAGCGGCTGAGCACCTCCCATTCCGCCAAGACCGGCTGTCACATTGAGTTTTCCTCTCAAACTACCATCAAAATGTTTCTTTGCCAGCGAAGCATAGGTTTCATAGGTGCCCTGCACAATCCCCTGCGAGCCGATATAAATCCATGAGCCGGCTGTCATCTGACCATACATGATGAGTCCTTTGCGCTCAAGTTCTCTGAAATGTTCCCATGTGGCCCAACGGCCCACCAGGTTTGAATTGGCGATGAGCACCCGCGGGGCATCTTTGTGAGAGCGAATTATACCCACGGCTTTCCCACTTTGTACGAGAAGGGTTTCATCATCATTAAGGTCCTTTAGAGCTTTAACAACCCCTTCATAGGCTTCCCAGTTTCGGGCAGCTTTTCCGTTACCCCCATAGACTACCAGTTCCTGGGGTTTTTCGGCCACTTCGGGGTCGAGGTTGTTCATCAACATACGCAATGCAGCTTCCTGAGTCCAACCCTTCGTATTCAATACGCTGCCCCTCGGAGCACGGATACTTTTAATGGTATTTGGCATGATATAGTAGCGTTTAATTCAAATTTAACAACTATGATTATTCATTTGTACATAGAAATCCAATAAAAAAGAGGCTGCCTCATTTTAGAAACAGCCTCCATTGAAAAAAGTTATCTGGAATTAATGGATACCCTTCATCGCTTTGTTTAAAAATGGAGAAAGGAGCAGGATAATAAGCCCGGTTCCAAGCATGGTCATTGAAATAAAGGGATAGAGCTCCAAACCCATTCCATACTTATCATTCATGCTGTGGAGAATACTTTCGAGCACCCCGGCAAAATAATTTCCGGCTGCAAAACTGGCCATCCATAGACCCATTACAACCGATACCAGTTTAACGGGTGCCAGCTTGGTTATCATGGACAATCCGATAGGCGAAAGCATGAGCTCTCCTAAGGTTAGGATCACATATACGACTACCAACCATAAGGGAGATACTAAATGACCTCCAGCAGCCTTGTTTGCAGCCATAGCCATAATCCAGAAGGCCAATGCACCGAAAAACATACCCAATGCAAATTTTATGGGAGTTCTGGGGTTTAGTCTTAGCTTATCTAGTTTTAGCCAGAGTACCGAAAAGATAGGTGCAAAAATCAGGATGGCTATGGGGTTTACATTTTGAAACCAGGTGGCCGGTATTTCCCAGGAACCGATAAGTCGATTCGTGTTTTCTTTGGCAAAGAGGTTCATGGTTCCACCGGCTTGTTCGAAGCCTGCCCAAAAAACAATATTAAAAAATGCCAAAACAACAATAACCACCATACGGCTCCATTCATCTCCTCCGCTTGTTCCTTTGAAGATCACAAAGGCCAGAGCCAATATCAAACCTATAAAACCAATTGGGATAATAATACTGGTTACATTGTCAGGGATAAAACCCCAAACATAGACTACAAGTAAAGTGGTCAGAATCAGACCAATAGCGTAAAGAAATATATCCCGCCAGTCTTTGCCGTCCAACACCATTTTGTCTGCCGGAGTGTTGGGGGGCAAGCCATTATGTTCCAGAGTCGGTTCTCTGAATTTCAGCCATAAAACACTGATAAGCATTCCCACACCGGCTGCAAAATATCCCCATCCCCATTGGACATTCTCTCCCAGACCCCCGGCAATGAAGGGCCCCAGTATAGCACCGAGGTTGATTCCCATATAAAAGATATTAAAAGCAGAATCTTTGCGCGGGTCATTGTTGTCATAAAAATCTCCAACAATGGTTGAAATGTTAGGTTTAAAGAATCCGTTGCCCAGAATCAGCATACCCAAGCCAAAATTAAAGAGATTCATACGGGAAACCGGGTCGGTCGATGAATACAAAAATGCACTGGATGCCAGCAAAAACTGTCCGACTGCCATTACCAGACCACCGATATATACGGTCTTTCTTTTGCCCAGAAAGCGATCGGCTACCCATCCCCCCAGAATGGGAGTGAGATAAACCATCCCGGTGAAGATGGCATAGATTTCAAGAGCTGCTTCCCGACCAAGTCCAAAACCGCCATCTATCAACTCTGCTGTCAAATAAAGTGTCAGCAGGGCCCGCATTCCATAATAGCTAAATCGTTCCCACATTTCAGTGGCGAACAGGGTATATAGTCCATTCGGGTGAGAGATTTTACCGCTCCTTGGGTTTAATTCGCTCATAGATATCTCTTTTTAAATGATTGGTTAAATAAGTTTCCAAATATATTAAAATCAATGCAATGTCTTTTGAAGTCTTTCAATGCCTTAGAGATTCTCCAGGAGGAAGTGGGTCATCATGCGATAGAGATGATAATGGGTCTTCGACCCGCTAAGGCCATGGGCTTTATTGGGATATACAAAAAGCTTAAAGTCTTTGCCATTTTGCACAAGGCCGGAAATCAGTTCGGCTGAATTTTGGAAATGTACATTGTCATCGGCCAGACCATGAACAAGCAAGAAGGGGTCTTCGAGACCTGCCGTATAATTGCTGGGCGAGCCGTCATCATAGCCGCTTTTATTTTCTTCATAAGTGCGCATATAACGTTCGGTATATATGCTGTCATAATACTTCCAGTTTGAAACCGGGGCCACAGCAATCCCCAAAGCGAAAAGGCGGGCCTGTCGAAAAAGCATGAGCGAAGACATATAACCTCCATAGCTCCAGCCGAAGATACCTATACGGGATGCATCCACATACGAACGACTTCCCAAAAAGCGGGCTGCCGCTGCCTAATCTTCCACTTCGGCCTGCCCCATTTTCAGATAGGTATATTTCTTTTGAAATTCCTGCCCTCGGCCCCCCGTCCCTCTGTTATCTACCGATACCACGATGTAACCCTTTTGCGCAAGGAGTTGAAACCAACTGTCGTTTCTTCCTCCAAATGCATTCGTGACCGTTTGACTACCGGGACCACCATATACATACATAAAAACAGGATATTTTTTTGTGGAATCAAAGTCTATCGGCTTGATCATCCAGCCGTTAAGCTTGACGCCTTGATCCTGTTTAAACGTAAAAAATTCCTTTTTGGAATATCTATATTTTTTAATGGTCTTTTGAAGGTCTTCGTTTGATTCTATAAGTCGAAGTTCTTTTCCATTTCTATCATGCATACTGAAGCGATATGGAGTATTGGCATCCGACCAGGTGAGGAGAAAATAACGACAGCCTTTTGAGAAATCCGCATCATAAGTACCCGTGCCGGATGTCAGGAGTTTTTTCTTCTTTCCGTTCAAAGCAATGGAGTACAACTGTCGCTGCAAGGGTGAAATTTCCGCTGCCTGGTAGTAGAGCTTCTTTTGTGTGGCGTCCAGACCGTAAAACTTCGTTACTTCCCAGGGTCCGTGCGTAAGTTGCCGCTCTACAGAGCCATCAAGGTTATAGAGATATAGATGATTGTAGCCATCCCGTTCGGATGACCAGATAAATTGCTTTCCGTTGTCGAGAAAGGTAAGATCATCATCAATATCTATATAGTATGGATTTCCCTCGCTAAAAAGCAAGCTGGCCTCATTTTTATCTACATCCACAAGATAAAAATCAAGGGTATCCTGATGGCGGTTTAGCTTTTGAACACTGAGTATCGCAGGATCTTTGGTCCAGGTAATCCGCGGGATATAATCATCAGGGCCGGCCGAAACCGGTAAAGTATTCTGGCGGCCGTCTTCCAGGAAGAAGGCATGAAGGGTTACTTCAGAATTTCGCTCGCCCACCTTGGGATACTTGTACTTATAGATTTCGGGATATTGTCCCCCATAGATCGGAAATTCATATTCCTTCACACGGCTCTCATCAAAGCGATAATAGGCAATCTTGCGGCTATCGGGTGACCAGAAAAAGGCTTTTACCAATTCCAGCTCTTCTTCATAAACCCAGTCGGCATCGCCATTGATTACTTTGTTCTCTTTCCCATCGTTGCTGATCTGCACGATTTCACCGCTTCCAAGGTCTTTGTAAAAGAGATTGTTGTCCTGCACATACGCTACTTTTTCTCCATCCGGTGAGAAAGTTGCATACATCTGTTTAGAGCCCCCGCAGAGCTTCTCAAAGCTCCGTCTCTTACGATCAAAGAGATAATAATCCGATCGACTCGAATAGCGATAAATAGATTCGGTATGTGTTGCCAGCAGGATTTTTGAACCATCGGGGCTCAAGGTGTAATTGCGGAAATAAAAGGGTTGCAAGCTGTCGGGCGCCCAGGCACCGGAAAAAAGGGTATCTTGCAAATCGCCTTTTACATAGTCGTAAACAAGTACATTCAAGACCTTTTTTTTATAATCAACTTTGATTTCGGCATAGTGCTCACCATCCGCAAGATGTGTAAACCCCCAGATATAATTTGGTGAGAAAGTCCGGTTTACGAAAATATCTTCTAGGGTAATTTCTGATTGTGCCGGCAAGACTTCTGACAGAAGGATGCCCATCAATAAAAGCAAGATTTTTTTCATAGCTCGGTTTTCAATCAAAGATAGGATTTTAAGTCCTTTTTAATTTCTGCAAAGGGAATGCCTAACCGTACAACAAGCTGCGGTAGAGCATATCCATGTCGGTCACGAGGCGTTGATATCCGAAACGCTGCAGAATGCTTTCCGAACAGTTGGCAGCATATTCCTTGCGCAGCTCCTCATATTCGATCATACGATATAGATTGGCAGCAAAATTTTCAAGATCGCCAGACTCTGACAGAAGGCCGGTCTTCCCGTGCTCCACGATGTCTTCAATCCCCCCCACCCGGGTCGATACCACGGGTCTACCCGCTGCCTGCGCTTCGATGAGACTGACCGGAGTACCCTCGTTGAGCGATGAAAGTGCAATGAAGTCCATGGCTGCAGTCACATCATCAATATTGCGCATCCAGGATGTAAAGGTGATGAGTGCTTTCTCTTCCGGTGGATTGCCTGTGGTATATTCGAGATTAAGCTTATGGCAAAGAGCTTGCAGGCTCTCCATCATATCACCATCGCCTAGCACGAATACACGAAGCTTCTTTTGCAACTTGGGGCGTATGCGCTCTAAGGCTTCGAAGAAAAGAGTGTGATTTTTTATCGGTACCAGACGCCCAATTATTCCAAGAGCTACCTCCTCCTCATCCAGCAGAAAAAGCGCTCGCATGCGACTGCGTTTTTGCACTTTTCCCTGTGCAAATCTATCAAGATCAAAGCCCAGAGGTATCACACTTACCTTATTCGCCTCGCACACTTTGTGTTCCTGAGTAAGTTCGTGTTTTTGCTTCTCGCTGATGGCGATGATACGGGATGAGTACCGGGCCAAATAACGTTCGATACTCAAAAATGCACGGGTTTTTACCGGATTGAAATAGCTATGAAAAACGTGTCCGTGAAATGTGTGTACTATCACTGGTATGCCATTTCTTTTGGCTACCAGTCGTCCAAGAGCACCGGCTTTGGCGGCATGGGTATGCACAATATCGGGACGAAAATCACGGATAATCCGGTCTAACTCTTTAAATGCCTGCCTGTCTCGAAGCGGATGTATGGGCCTGCGCATCGATTCAATGAATATCGGTTGTATATTCATACGGTTGAGGATAAACTCCGAGCTGGCTTCGCTTTCTTCTCTCACACCGGCCACCAGCAAAGTCTCATATTCAGAGGGGAGATAGCGTGTAAGATAAGCTGCGTTGTAGGTGGGGCCTCCCAGATTCAGGCGGTTGATTATACGGAGAACTCGAGGCATGTCGGCATTTTGATTTCAGCAAATATAACGAAGCAAAATGCCCTAAGAAATTCAATTATTGGACTATCCCGCCAATATTATCATAGGGCTGTAATTATTGATCCTTTTTCTTATTCATAAATTTCGGCAGTTTCATCTGCCGGTAATCACTCATATCAAATCGCTGCCTTTTATTCTCCACCTTTTTTACTTCCATATGAGAATGGCTTCCGTCACTGTAGCTTCTATAATCCGACTCCATTGGGAAGCCTTGAATCTCCTCATCCGAAAAAGGCAGGGTACCGGTATATTTCTGTCCTGTATTGAAAAGGTTCATTGAGATGGGCAGCTCGCTGCTTATCCAAACAACACCTTCGCCTTCATCATCCGCAACCCGGTATTCCTCACAGGAATAACCCGCAATGGTCTTGGTTCTTCCCGTTTTTTCAATGTGGAAGTTTTTGTCTTCCCCCTCTTCTACTTCTTTACTTTTAAGTTTTTCGGGGTCCCATTTCATGATCATTGCACTTCCTTGGTTCAGGGTGACCATATTATTCTTCTCAAAATCTATGATCACAAAAATATCATCCTCTGTGGAGCCGGCCCGGGAACCCATGTATGCCGGGCCACCCTCTTTGTTTAAATACAATAGGACATTAAATGTGTCTGGAGATTCTCCCTCCTCTTCAATCAAGCTTTGCATTTCCAGCTCATAATCAAATGTATATTCTGCTCTTGCCGGCAGCACTCCTTCCCCATCGAAGAGCTTGAAAGGACTTTTTTCATTCACACTGTCTTCAATACTTTCCTCCTCTTTCTTCGGATTTTCATTTTCTTCCTTGCTCTCTTTCACAGAAAGACTATCGGTTCTTTCGAAAAGCCGATCCACACCTTTCTCTATTTTTTCATCTGCCGACTTACCGGCTTCGTCTATCGTTTTTTCTATAATCTTTTCCTTTACTTTCTTTTTTCTGTCCTTTATAAATTCTTTTAAATTTTGAGCTTGCAAGACGCCTGTTGATCCAAGAAATATCATAATAAGAAACAATCCAGAGTATTTCTTTTTCATCACTTTTTACTTTGCATTAGTCAAATAAATTGGGCAATTAAGTTAATAAATAATTTTTATGCATTATCGTTTTCCCGGGGAAGTTTTATGATAAAAAAAGGGCGGCCTTGCGGCCGCCCCCCTTGAGTAAACACTATGAATACTCTCCTCTAATCTTTCACCACTTTAAAGGTTTTAATTATAGATGCTCCTTGTCGAATGGTGACATAATACATGCCATTGGCAAGTTTGCTGCCGGGCAGTATTTTCCAGGTATTCTCACCCGGTAAAGAACGCATAGTCTTAAGGAAATAGACCTCTCCTATTCCGTTGTACATCTCCACCCGGTATTTCTGCGAGGCATTATCCGTAAACGAAATTTGAAGTTCAGATTCAAATGGATTCGGAGTGATTGAAAATTCAGGTCCGAAATCATCGGCACCGAGCGTGCTGATACCGGTTGCATTGCGCGGAGAGAGTATGAACGGCCTGGTAAGACTACCCGTCAGTTTTCCATCCTTAAATGCAAGTGTCTGGGCACATTCGTACACCGTATCTTCCACAACATCCCAGATATAAAATGATAATTCATCCGAATCGGCCTTGCCGTTACCATATACGATCAGCTCTGCCACATAGCGGTTAATCTCCGGCACGAATCGAAGCTCAGCGACCCCACGACATTTATCACCCGCATAGGCAGCTACTTTGCTATTTTTATCCAACAGATCATAACCATCAATTTTTACAATGGCCATCACCCGCATGGTCTGCTCATAATTGGCCGGATTGACATACCAGGTTGCAGGGCCCTTGCCGCGGTAGTAGAGTGCCTGTGTTTGACCTACTTTCACCCTGTAGGCTGCATAAGGCCTGAGTATTTCAAGACTTCCTTCCCAGCGTGTACTATCCAGATTGTAAACAGCAAACTCATCCTGGCTTTTGATCACATCCTGATCGCTCCATCCCGGTATTGGTGAGCCCGGAAGCCATGCCGTATCAATGCCCATGGCCTCTTGCGGCTGATAGCCTATCAGGTTCCATCCAGCATTGAGAATCATCACATCATTGTTGGCCGCACGGCCCGAAATTATCAGTGTATCAGCTTTTGACAGATGAAGTAAATAGCCCTCTTCATTATGGAAGCTATCTATTCCGAAATCTACCCATCCGCCTCCGTTTTGAAATTGTGCACTGTCTGAAAGGTATTCAGCACTGATAAAGTGTGTCATCAGAACATCACCCGTAGTTGGAGTCAATGATTTGAGCACATTGCTCACACTCATATCTTCCATGACTGTGTTGAGCGATATCCAGTTCCACCCTTTCTTCAGCGGAATATATCTAAGTGAATCAATGGAGGTATTTACCCTGATAATTTCCGGATTGGGCGTGGTTCCATAGATGGTGCTTTGTGCCGTATATGGCATGGCATTGTCGGGATGCCCCTGAAAGAGTGCGCCTCGTGAGCCATCCCAGACGCGGAAGTCAATGTTTTGACCCACATCTGCATCATTGCCATACACCGTCAGGTACGCTGCATAGTAGTTGTTACCAACTTTCTTCACATTGGCAAATCCACGCAGTGTTCCGTTGAGGTAGGCCAACACGAAATCCGTACTATCCGTTGATAAGCCGCTGCTATCGATGTCCGGATTGGCAATTACACTGACCGAATGCTCATATTTTGAGGCATCGACCTGCCAATCGGGGCGAGTCTTGATAACATGCATTGTGACCGGCAGATCGATGACCGTAAAGCCGGCAATATGGGCACGTACAGTATCGTAGTAGGTGCCAATGGCCATGCCTTCGGCATTCAGATCGAATCCGATCACCTTGCCGGAAGGACTGACTATACCGGCTAAATCTGTGGTTTGAAGCCATGAACTGTTCATTGCGAGAACAAAGGTTTCATTGCCTGCTCCACTGTTTTTCAGCCAGGCCGAAGTGTGGCCGTTTCCATCTTTCTCAACCGTAACTTCCAGAGATGAAGGCCACCAATAGATGGGGTTGTTGCTCACCCTGAAAGACCAGACTGCCGGGGCGATCTGACGATTTCCATGCACATCCACCACACTATCAAGCACGGCATAGATCATGCGATCTTCATATTTCCATAAAGTATCGATGGTAAATATCATCTTGTTGCCGTAACAGCTGTAATGCACACTCACGGGTGCCCCGTGGGCACTGTCGGCACGGAAGGAGATCATCGCACGTTTTTTACTCAGGTCACAGTCAATGTCCTTGTTGTATGAAACCGATATTTCATCTCCCAAACTTAATAGCCCATCTGAAGGCTCAGGCGTACCCAGCACCTGAAATACGCGTCTGTTGATTCTTCCCTGTACGCGGTTCGAGAAGATCATGCCTTCCTGCATACAATTGGCAATGGCCATGATCTCATATTCCCCATCCGGTAAGTCGGGACTCGAGCTGATATCCCATACAAAAGGATAAGTCGGTACGGGATACACCGTTTTTAGAGAATCAAAATAGCGTTTCAGGAATTGTGGGGTAACACTCAGAATGGTATCCCATTCTACAGAACCCAGCCTTCGCTGTACCACCTGAACGCGTTTCAGCGCAGGATTGGATGGATTGTAATCACTCAATGTAATTGCCAACTTCGAAGTATCAGTATTAAGCAACCAATTGTTGCCCGGATCGATGATCGAAATCTCGGAACACGGGTGACGGAAATGCACATCAAGAGAAACCTTGCTCGGGATATAGATATCACAAGACGGGAACATGGCCAACTGTATTCCTTCATAATCATAGAAATACGGATTGCGTTTGAACGTCACGGACGGATTAAAGGACTCTTCCGGTCCAATAAAAAACTCTTCACGTGCAGAAGTGGTAATGGTTCGTCCGTTCACCTGTATGGTAGCTCCCAGTGGATTTGAGTTCTCCAGAACATATAGCGTGTACCATCGTCCTTCGAAGAACTGGTTGTTGTTCGTAAGCTGTAATTGTAATCTGACATCTTTATCCGGGTCGGCTTTGTTGACCACGTAATGATCATAGGGGTTGCCCTGGGGATCGAGCCATTTGAGCACGGGCAGATCACGTGCAATGGTTCCCGGCTCTTTAGGACAACTTGAGCGGCCACCGAAGAGATCAAAATAAGGAGTGTGCGTAGGCTCTACACCCCTGATTATGGTCACACTAAACTGATCACCCGGATCATCATCCGTCAGCTCATAACCCACCGTTTGGTTGGATTCAATCTCACGTTCCTGTTCTTTTTCAAAGTTGAATTTATATCCGAAGTATCCTTCAAGACTAAATTTATATTTGAATACTTCCTGAACTATTCCGGCAAAGGCGCCTGCGCCAAAGCCACCCCATACACCCACTACAAGGGTTACTGCATCATCTGCAGCAATTCCCACTCCGATTTTGGTATCGTTATACCAAAACTGTTTGTAGCCTCGTGAGCTGGATTTGCTGACAGTGCGTTCTTCGCTATATGATGTTCCACCCGAGAAAGTTATGTTTTTGGCATCGGGTCCGTAAAGGTTGGCATAGCTTTCATCCACTTTTACATCGTTCAATTGTGATTCGCTGAATGTAAGTCCACCCGGGTAATCGAGGTATTCATTTTCCAGATTTCGGACAACCTGCTGTACCGAATTGTACTTTTTCAGCAGGTCTGTATTCCATTCCCAGGTTGAGTCGGGTTTGAGCGTAAAGGTTTCTTTGCCATTTACGGTATTATAGGTACCGATTAGCTTACAGAACCCTTCCCGTCTCCATGTTTCCAGATTGCTTTTCCATGGTTCAGGAATATCCGTTACATTTTCGGGATCACAGAGCGCATAATGCGGAAGGGTGGTCACACTGTAGTAATGTAGTATTTGTTCCCAGTTCATAATGCGCGCCTTCAAATAATCCTCCGTTGCCGACTGCGACAGCTCTTCAAATTGGCCTTGCTCATTTTTCCGTTTAATGGTAAAGAGTCCCTGTTTGGCCAGTTCAAGGTTGGCCTTGTTTTCCCGTATCAGATGGTCAATTTGATCTTTTGTATATATCCATGTGGTATTGATCTCTGCACCGGTAGTGATTGTCTTGCGGTTGTGCACCAGACATTGCTCATCGACAAATATTTGACGTGCTATGCCATATTGCAGTGCGGCACCGGCTCCCACAATCACATCGGCAGATGTGCCGGTCAACCAATCGGTATTTTCCGAATTATCCACCTCCGAAACGGAAGAAGTAGAAATTTTCTTTGAGGTGCTAATTCCCAGAGAAAATCCGCCTTTGTCGCCAAATCCACCACCAAATTCCGTTTCCAGGCTAAATGTAGGCGTAAGTTTTACTCCTAATGCCAAACTGAGTTTAACCCCCCCCAGGAAAGTGTGATCAGCAGATACGTTCAGGCTGGTTTTAAATGATTTGCCCGAGTCAATATAACTGTAACTGCCATCACCTGGCGGGTCACGCAAAATCATCAACGGCAGGTTCAATTGGTTACCTTCCGTTTTGGGTGCCACAATAATATCCGTACCCGGAATAGCAGCAATACCCTGTACAATAAACGGTATCACCTGCTGCCCCAGAAAGCCGTCACTCTCGGTATGGTATTCAATGACCAGCGTCCTGATAAATGGCGAAACAATGTTTGGTTCACCTACTATCCATTTATAATCCGGGAATTTTTCATTCTTCTCGTCATAGTCGATGCGCACATTTTGTTCACGCGCAGCTTCGTTGCGGATAATCAGGTAGCCTTCGCTCACATGACATCGATTGCCCTGAATGATTTCATTCACCTCGATGCTATGATCCATTTGATCTCCCTGCGAGACTACAACCGGGCGATTGGGTTCATTACAAAGGAAATTGCTCAGATTGGTAATCTCTATAGTCGGAGTGATATGGAAAATAAAGTCCACCTCAAAACTTGTATCCCGACTTCCCAAGCCTATTTTTTTATGGATATCGAAGAGTTCCAGCTTACGAGGCCTGACTTTCAGATAATCGATCACCGGCAGATTGTCGGCACTCGGTTCTGCTACGGCAAT